>Ga0182024_10005539_pt1 | contig 28304 bp, 20 predicted proteins | sample P32metaG_FD_120480 | JGI IMG/M metagenome (GOLD analysis project Ga0182024, IMG submission 120480) | Permafrost microbial communities from Stordalen Mire, Sweden - P3-2 metaG (Illumina Assembly) | ecosystem: Environmental > Terrestrial > Soil > Wetlands > Permafrost | place: Sweden: Stordalen...
CATGCCAGCGATCCGATTGTCATTGGCAAACACACCTGGTCAAACGCGGACGCACCCGGCGCTCTGGCCAGCCAACTGGGTGCCTTGCCAAAGAGCGTCCGCGAGACTACCCGCGTTCCCGTTGGCACCTACCGGGGCCTGCGCTTTGGAATGGTTCTTCATCCGCAATTCCCACCCGACGTGTACCTGGAAGACGCGATCCACCGTCGCTCCACACTTTCACGGGACCACCAGGGCCCGCGTGCAGTCCTGAATGCCCTGGACCGTCTGGCCAACGCCTACGGCACCGAATGCGTCCGCATCCGGCAAGACCTCGCCATCGCCGAATCGCAGCTGCGTGACTACCATGCCCGCCTGGGCAAGCCCTTCACGCACGATGCCTACCTGTCCGAATTGACCAGCCTGCGGGACCAGCTTAAGGCTGGGCTGTCAGCAACGGCTCAGATGCAGGGCGACGAAACGGGACCGAGTGTTTCCGACCTGGCCGAGAAGATCAAGGCGATCAAGGCCGCGCACAGCATCGAGGCCACGCCGCAGCGCGTCCGGCAGAAGCAATCGTCCGCTGAGGAACCCGTGACTGCCCGCATCCGCCGCCGGACGGAGGCCATTCCTGCTACCGATCCAGCCATTCAAATCGATGAAGCCGTATCACCAGCAGGCGCTCCTGCTGACCATGCCAGCACGACCCAGAATTCCTCCTTCGCGCGGCAGTTGACATTCCAGGAACGCATTGCAATGGAGCGGCAACCCAGTGACCAGGAGCCAAGCCTGTCTTAAGCCGCAGATCTCGCCAGTAATTTTGGTCGCAGAATTTTCGCGTTTGAAGAAACAGCTACCTGAACGGATTTCACCTGTGGAGCTTGACAAGTCTATCACAGCTCGATAGGCAAGACAGGGTAAGTTCAGGAGGATTCATGCTTTACCAGAGGTCTCTGGAGATTGAGTGTCGGATTGACGCCGTAGTGCGGCTCATCCAAACCGGCCATTATTCGACTCCCAAACTGGCTGAACGGCTCGGCGTGTCAATCCCGACCGTCTCCCGCTACGTAACAGCACTGCGGGAGAGGGGATACGACATCAAGGCCGTGAAGGCAGCGAAGGGATGGCGGTTTGTCCTGGCCCGCAAGCCTGCCGCCCGACCCAAGCCAAAGGCGGCCTCTTTGCCGAGGGAAACGAGCTGCCTGCATGAGCGAGATGACACAACATTGGAAGAGATGATCATCCATAGCCAACGTGACAATTTCAGCGACGGCGACAGGGCCACCGTTGAACAGTCGGCAGCGCCGAAGGGCTGAAGAATCATGGCAACCGCAGTCATCCCGCAGCCCGAACAAGGTCAGATGGTCAGCGTCCGGTCACGCAACTGGATGGTGACGGACGTTTCTGCCAGCACGTTGCCACCGGACCGTTTGCAAACTGGCCTGGAGTCGCCTCAGCATCTTCTCACCTTGTCGTCGGTGGAAGACGACGGCCTGGGCGAAGAGCTTCAAGTCATCTGGGAACTTGAGCCAGGGGCCAGAGTGGTCGAGAAGGTCGCACTGCCCGATCCCACCGGCTTCGATCCACCCGACCGCCTTGATGCTTTTCTTGATGCCGTGCGCTGGGGTGCTTCCTCTTCTGCTGACCTGCGAAACATCCAGGCTCCATTTCGTTCGGGCATCGACATCGAGGACTACCAGCTTGATCCGGTAGTGCGGGCCATCCAGATGCCACGGGTGAGCCTGCTGGTCGCCGATGATGTGGGCCTCGGTAAGACCATCGAAGCGGGAATGGTCGCCCTCGAACTCACCATTCGGCACCGCACCAGGAAGATTCTTATCGTCTGTCCCGCTTCCTTGCAGGTGCAGTGGAAAGAACAGATGCGGGACAAGTTCGGCCTCGACTTCCGCATTGTGGATTCCAACTTGATGAAGGAGCTTCGCCGCAAACGAGGCATTCACGTCAACCCGTGGAACCATTTTCCCCGGCTGATTACGTCCATCGACTTCCTCAAACGAGAGCGACCGCTGCGACTGTTCCGTGAACTGCTGCCGGGGTCAGATGAGCCGACCTTCCCCCGCAAATTCGATTTGCTGATTGTCGATGAGGCACACAACTGTGCTCCTTCTGGCCGGGGCCGCTACGCCACCGATTCAATGCGAACCCAGGCCCTTCGCCTGCTGGTCCCGCACTTTGAACACAAGCTGTTCCTCACGGCGACCCCTCACAACGGCTATCCAGAGAGCTTTTCGGCATTGCTTGAACTGCTTGACAACCAGCGGTTCGCCCGCAGCACGACGCCTGACCGCAAACAACTCAATGCGGTAATGGTGCGCCGCATGAAGTCGGAATTGCCGCCAAAGTGGGACGGCTCGCCACGCTTTCCTCGCCGGGTGCTGGACCCCATCGAGGTTCCGTACACCGACGAAGAACGAGCGATTCACGCTGCGCTCCAGCAATACGCCGATTTGCGGGTCAAACGCGCTCAGGATAACGCCGAGAAGCTGGCGACCGAATTCGTTCTCAAGACGCTCAAGAAGCGTCTCTTCTCCAGCCCGGCTGCCTTCCTCACCACTCTCGATCAACACGAGAAATCACTCCGGCAGGCCAAACGTGGCAAGGCCGTTCGCAAGCCGTCCATCGGCATCTTGAAACAGGAACTCGACCGAATTGACGAGGACTACGCCGACGACACCGAGTACGAGGAGGCCACGACCGACGCCATGGACGCCGCCTCGCTGCTTTTCAGCGAGCCGTCTGAGAAGGAACTGGCCCTTCTCAAGCAGATGCGACAGTGGGCGGAAAAAGCGTCGGGCCAACTCGACTCGAAGGTGAAATGCCTCATCGACTGGCTCAACACGCACATTCGCCCTGGCAAGAAATGGGGCCACGAGAGGGTTATCCTCTTCACCGAGTACCGGGCCACGCAGAACTGGCTGAAGGAAGTTCTCGCCCAGCACGGCTTCACGGGCGGCGACCGGATGCTGACCATGTACGGCGGCATGGACATGCAAGAGCGGGAAGATGTCAAGGCGGCTTTCCAATCGGCCCCGGACCTCAGCCCAGTGCGCATCCTGCTTGCCACTGACGCCGCCGCCGAAGGCATCAACCTCCAGAACCACTGCTACCGGCTCATCCACTACGAAATTCCGTGGAACCCGAACCGGCTGGAGCAACGCAACGGGCGTATCGACCGCCACGGGCAGAAGGGTTTCCTTGCGCCCAACGGCGAGCGGCAAGTCTTCGTCTATCACTTTGTGGGCCAGGGCTACAAGCAGCGGCAGCAGTCGGCGTTTTCCGGTCGGGCCTCGGACTTGGACGCCGACCTAGAGTTCCTGATGCGGGTGGCACAGAAGGTCGAGACAATCCGGGAAGACCTGGGCAGCTACGGCACAGTGTTGGCCGATGATGTCGAGCAAGCCATGCTCGGTCGTGGCTACTCGATGCCCGGCGTTAGCAGTGCAGAAACTAAGGCCGAACCCGTCAGGAAGATGCTCAAATTCGAGCGGGACTTGGCGAAGCAGATCAATGAATTGCTCAAGCAATATCAGGATACGCAACGGGAATTGCGGCTGTCTCCGGATAATATCCGCAAGGTAGTCGAGGTCGGTTTGGCTCTGGCCGAGCAGCCTGCGTTGATTCCCAGTCCGAATCAGTCCGGCAAGCCGATGTTCACTCTACCCGCCCTGAAGCACAGTTGGGCGGCGTGTGCCGAGGGCCTGGAACACCCCCACACCAAGGACATCCGCCCGATCACCTTCGACCACGCGGCAGCCGATGGCCGGGACGACGTGGTGCTGGTCCACCTGAATCACCGGCTCGTCCAGATGAGCCTGCGGTTGCTGCGGGCGGAAGTGTGGTCGGTCAAGGGTCGCAAGCGGCTGCACCGCATCACCGCTCGTTTGGTGCCGAACCACATTCTCAATGCGCCTGCGGTTGTGGCTCATGCCCGTTTGGTGGTGATCGGCGGCGACAGCCATCGGCTGCACGAGGAGATCATCACGGCAGGCGGGATGCTCAAGGAAGGGCGTTACTCCCGCCTAAACCTCGGCGAGTTAGACAAGTTGCTGGCGGCAGCCACGAATGACGAAGCCTTCGAGCCGATGCAAAAACACCTGCTCGAAATGTGGGACCGCTTCGCCCCGGCTCTAGCTCAATCGCTGGAAGCACGCATGAAGGACCGCACGAGCGGCCTTCAGAAGAAACTGGCCGAACGAGCCGATAAAGAAGCCGACGACATCCAGGCCATCTTGCTGGAACTCAAGAAAGCCATCGACACCGAACTGGCCGACCCCGATTACCAGCAAATGACTCTCTTCGATGATCCCGAAAAGGAGCAGTTCGAGAGGAATCGGGATTTCCTGCGGGCCAGATCAAAAGCGATCCCCGCAGAGATCGAGCGAGAAACGGCGGCGATCCGGTCACGTTACGCCGATCCAAAGCCCCGGATGTTCCCTGTGGCGGTGACGTTCCTGGTCCCGGAACGAATGGCAAGGGGTTAAGCAATGTCCATCACCCGCCACCACAACGAATGGCTGTCGCTCGTGCCGAACTCAGGCCCGTTCCTGAGTCTGCCGGTGCTGGCGCAGGCGTTTCCGCAAGGACTCGATGCCCACGATGCGGATCATGCTCGGCGGCTGCGCATGGCGTTCGATGAGTGGGACGAAGACCAGTTGAGCCATCGCCCCGATCCGGGCATTCATCAGACCTGGATCAAGCTGGTGCTGGCAGAGACGTTGGGCTACGACGAACTGCTTGCCGAGAAACAGGCGATTCCGCAGACGCTCAAGAGCATGGTTGCCGAATATGGCGTGACGCTAAAGCCTGATTGGATTGTCAATGATCCGGCCACAAAGAAGGCCCGGTTGCTCGTGCAGTTCTATCCCCGGTCGCAGTCGCTCACGAAGCCGGTGCAGTCATCACAGTGGAAGACTTCGCCCGACACCCACATGATGCAACTGCTGCACGACACCGGCATCCGGCTCGGCATCGTCACCAACGGCGATCACTGGATGCTTGTAAACGCCCCGAAGAACGAGACGACCGGATACGCTTCCTGGTACGCAAACCTTTGGCTGGAGGAACCAGTCACGCTCCGGGCCATCCGCACGTTACTCTGTGCCGACAGGTTCTTCAGCGTGCCGGAGAACGAAACGCTGGAAGCCTTGCTCGACAGGAGCGCCTCCGATCAGCAGGAAGTCACCGATCAGCTTGGTTATCAAGTCCGCAAGGCGGTCGAGGTCTTGATCCAGGCACTCGACAAGGCCGACCAGGATCACGGCGGCAAGCTGCTTACCGGCGTGGATGAAAAGATTCTCTACGAATCGGCCCTCACCGTCATGATGCGGCTGGTATTCCTGTTCTGCGCCGAGGAGCGGGAACTGTTGCTGCTGGGCGATGACCTTTACGACAAAAACTACGCCGTCAGCACGTTGCGGGAACAACTGCGGGTCACGGCAGATCAGTTCGGCGAAGAAATCCTCGGCCTGCGGTATGACGCCTGGACCCGGCTGCTGACCACGTTCCGGGCCGTCTACGCCGGTGCCAAGCACGACAGGCTCAAGCTCCCGGCCTACGGCGGCAGTCTGTTCCATCCCGACCGCTTTCCCTTCCTCGAAGGTCGCAAGCTCGGCACAAGCTGGAAGAACACCGAGGCCACGCCATTGCCAGTGAGCAATCGCACGGTCCTGCACCTGCTCGAAGCTCTCCAGGTGCTTCAGGTACGGCTGCCGGGCGGCGGCGCAGCGGAAGCCAGGAAGCTGAGTTTTCGGGAACTCAACATCGAACAAATCGGCCATGTCTACGAGGGTTTGCTCGATCACACTGCCAAACGTGCCGCCGAGCCGGTGCTGGGTCTGCAAGGCACACGGGACAAGGAGCCGGAGATCGCTCTGGCCGAACTGGAGAAGATTGTCGCCAAGGGCGAGAAGGAACTGTTGGAGTTCCTGAAAGATGCAACAGGGCGTTCGACAGTCAACCCGATCAAGAAGGCTCTCAAGGCCGAGCTTGACGATCAACTCATCAGCCGGTTCCGTACCGCCTGCCAGGACTCGGACCTCTGGAAGAGGGTGAAGCCGTTCGCCGGGTTGGTGAGGCTCGACACCACGGGCTACCCGGTCGTCATCACTCACGGCAGCGTATTCGTCACCGCAGGCACCGACCGGCGCAGCAGTGGAACGCACTACACGCCCAAGAACCTCACCGAACCCATCGTGCAGTACACGCTGGAGCCGCTGGCCTACGTCGGCCCCGCCGAAGGATTGCCAAAGGACCAGTGGAAGCTCCGCTCGGCCAAGGAATTGCTCGACCTCAAGATTTGCGACATGGCCTGCGGGTCCGGGGCCTTCTTGGTCCAGGCGTGCCGGTACATGGCGGCACGGTTGCTTGAAGCCTGGGACGCCGTGCAGCGGGCCAACCCCGGCATGGTGCGGATCACGCCGGAAGGTGAACCCTCGACCGGGCAACCCGGCGAGATGCTGATCCCCGACGATCCCGATGAGCAGCAAACCTACGGCCTGCGCATCGTCGCCCAGCGCTGTTTGTACGGAGTGGACAAGAACCCGCTGGCGGTTGAAATGGCGAAGTTGTCGCTCTGGTTGCTGACACTCGCCAAGGACAAGCCGTTCGAGTTTCTGGACCATGCTATCCGTTGTGGCGATTCACTGGTCGGCATTCACAACCTGGACCAACTGCGGAAGTTCAACCTGGACGGCAAGGGCGAGGATAACAGTCTTTTCCTCCAATTCCTTGATCCAAAAATCAAGGAAGCTATCGGCCTACGCCGTCAAATCACGGAGATGCAGGCAAACACGGTCGAAGATGTCGAAACCCAAGACCGGATGTTGCGTGAAGCGAATGAGAAGATCGACCGGCTCAAGTACGCCGCCGACTTTCTGATCGGCGCTGCGTTCGTCCCAGGTTCCCCTACAGACAAGCGAGCCGCCAGGGACGATGCGGCGATCAAGGTGGCCCTGCATTTTCACGACAGCGATCTGCCGACGTTTCGACGAGAAGCACAGAAGGCGCTCGCCCATCAACTCACGTTTCACTGGTCTCTTGAGTTCCCGGAAGTCATGGTCGAGCGGGGTGGCTTCGATGCGTTCGTTGGAAATCCACCTTTCCGAAGTGGATCACGAATCTCTTCTGACTCATCCGACTCCTATCTCGGCTTCATCAAGTCAACATTCCCGACATCATTGGGGAATACGGACTTGGTTTGTTACTTTCTCTTACGAGCAGCAGATTTGACTTGCAAAGAGGCCGCTTATCTTGGTTTCATCGCGACGAATTCCATCAGCCAAGGAGACAATCGCACATCCACCCTTCTGCCATTGATGTCTCACTCTCACATTCACTTTGCCTTTCCGAACGTATTGTGGCCCGGATCGGCCAGTCTGTTCGTTTCTTTAGTCGGATTAGCAAGAGCCGCTTCCTATCGAGGTCAGTGTAATCTGAAGGGACGGCATGTCACAGGCATCGACGCAAACTTGGAAGAAATGCAAACCCAGGGTGAGCCGTTTACACTGCCTCAGAATGCAGACCTCGGCTTTAAGGGCATCGAGTTTCTTGGCGACGGGTTCAAGTTGCCACCAGAAATCGGTAGAGTGATGTACGAAAAGCACAGCAAGAGCGGTATCGTGCGACCTTGGTTGAATGGGGCTGACATTACAGAATCGGTAACTCTTTCTGAGCGATATGCAATTGACTTTGCAGACTTGAGCCAAGAAGCAGCAAGTAGGTACGTCGAGTGTTTTGAAATCGTTAAGACGAAGGTTAAGCCCGTCAGAGCCAGTGACAATCGTGCTGCACGACGAGAGCGCTGGTGGCAATACGGCGAGAAGGCAATGGGAATGCGGAAAGCACTTGAGGGTTACGAGAGTGCTTTCGTCCGGCCATTTACTTCAGACACTTACTTCTTTGAGCCCGTCTCGACACGGTTCCTCTTCACGAATGCGCTGATTGTTGTTGTAAGCAACGACTACGCCTTGTATGCGGTGCTGAATTCATGTTTCCACGAAGCATGGTCAAGGAACTATGGATCGAGCCTCAAAATGGATTTTAGATACACGCCATCAAAGTGCTTGGAAACATTTGCGTTTCCTGGCACTCTTATTGACGGACGGATAGTCGGCCTGTTGCACCTTGCTGCTATTGGACGGAGGTATCAAGAATTACGGCGTGGCGTGATCGAGTTGTTGCAGGAGGGTATCACAAGGATTTACAACCGCTTCCACAACCCCGACGAAACCAGCGCCGACATCCAGAAACTCCGTCAACTCCACGTCGAGATGGACAAGGCCGTAGCCGCCGCCTACGGCTGGACCGCCCTCGCCCTCGGCCACGGCTTCCATGAGACGAAGCAAGGCGTGCGCTACACGATCAGCGAACCCGCCCGCCGTGAAGTCCTCGCCCACTTGCTCAAGCTGAACCACGAACGCCACGCTGAGGAAGACGAGCAAGGACTGCACGAAAAGAAGAAACCGAAGGCATCGAAGAAAACGGCGAAGGCCGACGACAACTTGACGCTGTTCAAGTCACAAGAGTTGGGGTAATAGTTTTCATGGCCGACACACTGAAATCCGCAATATCGCCGCTTCAACTTCGGGACGAACTCGAAGCGATGGTCCTCAAGGAACTGCTCGGCCCCGGCAGCCCGGAAGAGGAGCTTATCGAATCTCCCGGCACCCGCTACTTCGTCGGCGTGCTAGCTCCCCGCAAACGAGCCCAAGCTAGCTCTCTGGCTGGCCCGGCTACCGTCGTGCCACCGCCGCCCGCCGAGGATGAAGAAGTAACAAACGATGAAATTCTCGACGGCGACGAACTTGCACTCGGTGGCCGGGATACCACGCAGGACGGCACGACCGATCAGGCCCCGGCGCAGGACAAGGCCCTGATTCCATCGTCATTCGGCATGACGTTCTCCCTCAACTTGGAAGCCACCGAATTGCAACTGTCGGCTGCCTGGGGCCAGTACGTCAAAGAGGTCAGCGAATACCTCGTCAGCGAAAAGACCGGCAGCCCCCGGAGAGTCTGGAAGCGGTTTCCACGAGGCGGCAAACATCGCCTGAAACTTGTGGACAACGACAAAATTGCATCCATCGTGGTTGATCCTAGCTGTCCAGAAGTCACCATCCAGGGAAAAATCCGCAAGAAGGCCGATCATTGGAGTATTACCCTCTTTCTGGTGAATGAGCAGCAGGAGCCGGAGCGTCTGAAAGACACCGCCTGGGTCTTCCAGCCGGAACTGATGGCTGAGGGCGTGGACGGTGCAGCGGTGATTCACAAACGACACACCATCCTGGAACTCAGCCGTCCCGACGAGAAAGTGAAGGCCGAGAACGACCTCTTGACGATGCTCTATCGTCGCCACGTCGAGTTCGCCGTGGGGCATGGCATCGGTGTCCATGTCGATGTGTCGCCCGACCCGAACCATGCCGTGCGGGTCCGTACCAAGATTGTGCCGAGCTACGAGATTCCCAGGACAACACCGCCCCGGCCTGAAGACGCGGAGATCAATCCAGCCTTCGCCAAGCTGGAGGGGCTGGTCCTCGACATGAAGTTGCTGGCCGAGGCCAACCCGAAGCAATACCGCCCGAAGCTCAAACCGCTGCTTGATGCCTACCAGGACTGGATCGAACGGGAAGAAAAACTGATTGCCGACCCAGCCGAGGGACTGGCGACGTTCAAGCATGTCGCACAACAAGCGATAGCTCGCTGCCGCACGACACTCAAGCGGATCGAGGCCGGGCTAGACTTGCTCGACAATGACGACAAGGCAGCCCAGGCGTTCCTGTTCATGAACCGGGCCATGTGGCTCCAGCGAACGCACTCAATCTTTTCCGAGCGGGTGCGCCGCGGCGACGAAAAGCCCGACATGGGGACCATCGACATCGCCGAGAACCGCTCGTGGTATCCGTTCCAGCTTGCCTTCATCCTCCTGAATCTTCCGGGGATCACCAAGTTCGATCATCCCGAACGGAGCGAAAGTCCCGACGCCCTGGCCGATCTGCTGTGGTTTCCCACGGGTGGTGGTAAGACCGAAGCCTACCTGGGCCTCACGGCCTACACGCTGGGCCTGCGGCGACTGCAAGGGACGGTGGAAGGGCGATCCGGCGAGAACGGCGTGACGGTGCTTATGCGGTACACGTTGCGGTTGCTGACGCTTCAGCAATTCCAGCGAGCGGCGGCGCTCATCTGTGCCTGCGAAGACATTCGCCGCACGGCAATGAGCAACGGCGACAACCGTTGGGGCAAGACGCCGTTCCGCATCGGTCTGTGGGTCGGCGGAAGCACCACGCCCAACTGGACCAGCGACAGCGATGAAGCGGTCAAAGCGGCGCACGGCGGCAAGCCGAGGTCGGGTGCGGTCGGCGGAGTAGGATCGCCACACCAACTGACAAACTGTCCGTGGTGCGGCACCAAGATCGACCCTGGCAAACACATCAAGGTCGAGAAGTACAACGAAGGGGCTGGCCGCACGCTGATCTATTGTGGGGCTAAGTTCGGCCAGTGCAAATTCTCAATGAAGGAATCACCGGGCGAAGGACTGCCGGTGATAGTGGTGGATGAGGAAATCTATCGTCGGCTGCCGTCGTTACTGATTACCACCGTGGACAAGTTCGCTCAGATGCCGTGGAACGGTTCGGTGCAGATGCTCTTTGGTCAGGTGGACGGCTATTGCGAACGGCACGGCTTCCGGTCGCCACATCTCGCCGACGCATCAGAAGAACTGGAGATCAACGGCGTCCACCGGGCGAAAGGGAATGCACCTTCCGCCAAGGTTCTGCCGCAAAACCCGCTGCGGCCTCCGGACCTCATTATCCAGGACGAGTTGCATCTCATCAGCGGGCCGCTCGGCACGCTCGTCGGGCTATACGAAACGGCCATAGACCTGCTCTGCACCTGGGAAGTGAACGGCAAGAAAATCCGTCCCAAGGTCGTGGCATCGACGGCGACGATTCGCCGGGCAAGCGATCAGGTCTATGCCCTGTTCCTGCGCAACCTGAATGTCTTCCCGCCGACCGGACTGGAGATTGGAGACAATTTCTTCTCTCTGCAACGCAAGTCGAATGAGAAAACGCCGGGACGAAAGTACATCGGCGTGTGCGCCCCTGGCCGTCGTCTGAAAGCGGCGCTGATTCGAGTCTACATCGCCTTTCTGTCAGCCGGTCAAGTCTTATTCGAGAAGCATGGCCTGGACGCCGACCCCTGGATGACGCTGGTAGGCTACTTCAACAGCTTGCGGGAACTCGGCGGCATGAAACGCCTCGTTGATGACGACGTGCGGACTCGACTTCGCAAGATGATGGATCGTGGGCTGGCAAATCGCACGCTCTACACGCCGGACACGGTTAAGGAACTGACTTCCCGGCTGGGATCGGCGGCCATTCCCGAAACGCTGGACCTGTTGGAGAGCCGTTTCGATCCTGCGATCCTGGCAGAGATTAAGAACCGCAAGGCTGGCGGAGAGTTCATTCCTCGACCGCTGGACGTGCTGCTCGCCACCAACATGATCTCGGTCGGCGTGGACGTGCCTCGCCTGGGCCTGATGGTCGTGGCCGGTCAACCGAAGACGACGGCGGAATATATCCAGGCCACCAGCCGTGTCGGTCGTAAGCACCCCGGCCTCGTCTGTACGGTATTCAATTGGGCAAGGCCAAGAGACTTGTCCCATTACGAAACCTTCGAGCATTACCACTCCACGTTCTACAAGCATGTCGAAGCTCTCTCGGTCACACCGTTTTCAGCAGGGGCCACGAGCCGTGGATTGGCGGCGCTGCTGGTATCGCTGGTTCGTCAGCCGGGAATCGAGTTCAACTCGAACGACAAGGCGATGCTGATGGCAACGCAGCGCAGCCACCGATATATCAATGATGCCATCGAAGCGATCACGAGGCGGGCCGAGTTGGTCGCCGGGGTGGAAGCTGCCGAAGAAGTCCGGCAGGAACTCAAGCACAAGATGGATTTGTGGCAGAAGCGGGCACAGCGGACAGCCCAGGGAAGTCAGCTTGGCTACGCGACGAAAAAAGATGGGGTAACGGTTGGTCTGCTCCGCAAGCCGAGTATCGAGCCGTGGGACGAGTTCACTTGCCTCAACTCGCTACGGGATGTCGAGCCAACCGCCAATCTGATTCTTGACGACTACAACCTGGATGACGATGGCGAGGACGACGAGGAAGAAGGAGCCACAGCATGACCACCAGAGAAGGAAAACGCTGCAAGGTGGGCGAACTGCGGCCCAGCCAGGCGCTCACGACATTCGGCATTGGTTCGATCATCGACCTGCCGAATCTGTCGGTCATGGTGATGGGCCTGGAGGACTGGCCGCTCAAGGATACCGTGGAGATCGGCGAGCAACGGCTGTTGGCTTCGGTGAAGGAAGTGCTGGGTCATCAGGTGAAGGCGCTGCGCTCGGCTCCGGTCGTGCCGGATACTTATCAGGTCAACCAGTTTGACGCTTCGTCATTGATCGGCATCCCGGTCGCTCCGTTTCCACGCTGGATGGTCTGTCCCTATTGTCGGCGGTTGGCCCCGTTGGGCAGCGGCTTATTCAAACTGGAGACGCCCTACCGCACCGAGCAGATTCGTTACGTCCACGCCAACTGTACGAAGCCGGGCAAGTCGCCGACTGTGGTGCCTGCCCGCTTCATCGTGGCCTGCAAGAACGGGCATTTCGATGACTTCCCCTGGCGGGAGTTCGTGCATCGTGGCCCGACCAACTGCAAGGGCGGGCTGAAGCTGCTCGAAACGTCGGCCACGGGAGAAGCGGCAAGCATCTTCGTGCAATGCGAAGGTGAAAACTGCGGCGCGATCCGGCCCATGTCCGACGCCTTCAAAATGGACCTGATGGCACTACCCATGTGCAGGGCACGTCGGCCCCATCTACGAGACCATGACGAAGCAGGCTGCAAGACACCGAACGGCCAAGACATGCGCATGGAGCCGATGCTTCAGGGTGCGTCGAACTCCTGGTTCGGAATCATGCTGTCGGCGCTGGCGATCCCACAAGCGTCCGGCAAGCTGTCGCAGCTTGTGGAAGATTGCTGGACCATCTTGGAGAAGGTGCAGAGCGAGCAAAATATCGAACTCTTGCAACAAGTGACACCGCAACTACGCGATCTGTCCGAATACACGCCCTCCGAAATCTGGCAAGCCGTGCAAACCAAGAAGACGGCTGTGCCGACCGAAGGCACCGAGCCGACCGACCTCAAGACGCCGGAATGGGAGGTCTTTATCGACCCTGCATCGGCGGAAAAGAGCCGGGACTTCCAGCTACGGGTCGGGGCGCCGCCCAAGCGATACGCCAAGTATTTCGAGAAAATCGTGTTGGCCGAGCGGCTGCGAGAAGTTCGGGCGCTGGTGGGGTTCACCCGCATCGAGTCGCCGAGTGATTACGACAACCCGGCAGCTTTTCCAGAGAATCAGCGGGCCAGACTTTCCCGTACGCAGCCGGCGTGGGTTCCCGCCTCGGAGATTCGGGGCGAAGGGCTGTTCTTCCAGTTCAAGGAAGACGTGATCCAGAAGTGGGTCAAGAAGGCCAAGAGCCTCGACGGGGTGTTCCTGGAAGCTCACCAGCGTTGGCGGATCGCCCGGAAACTGAACCCACCCCAGGAGTTCTACCCTGGCATCCGGTTCGTGCTGCTTCATTCCTTCGCACACGCCCTTATCCGGCAACTTGCCGTTGAGTGTGGGTACACCACGGCCTCGCTCCGGGAACGCATCTACTCCCGGAACCCCGGCGGGGACGAGCCGGAGATGGCTGGCGTGTTGATCTACACCGCAGCGCCTGATAGCGAAGGTACGCTCGGCGGTCTGGTGTCGCTCGGCAAGCCGGAGACGCTAGAACGGCATCTCGATCAAGCCCTGGACAACATGCGGCTCTGCGCCAGCGACCCGCTGTGCGCCGAACATCACCCGTATCACGAAGGAAATACGCTGCACGCCGCCTCCTGCCATGCCTGCCTCTTCGCACCGGAAACGTCCTGCGAACGGGGCAACAAGTATCTGGATCGGTCGGTGTTAGTTTCCACCGTCGAACGGAGCGACTTGGCGTTTTTCGAGTAATACCCATGAACGACGAACATCACCAGATTGGAGCGGTTGCGGCACGATTGGCGGATCGCTTGCCATATTCGGTGATGATCGGCGTGGCCGAGGCTGTTGCGCAACACGGTGGACTTGAGCGGCCAGCGGCACGGCAGGCAATTCTGCAAAGCCTGCCAACGCCTGATTTCCGTGATGCCACCGCCGACTTCCTCGATCTATGGTATTCTTGTGCGGGCAGCGTCGGATCAGAGGCGGTCGCTGTTGCTCTGTTGACCGCAGCCAAGAGCGAACATGACCACCGGCACGAGGAAACGGTCGAGATCGTCTGGACTGGTCCCGAACCTGCCGAAACAAGGTTCCGGCACACGGAACAGGCCATCCTCGAAGTCGTGAACTCGGCGACAAGGCGTCTGACGGTTGTGAGCTACGCCGTCTACCGTATTCCTCGCATCCGTGAGTCTCTTGTGGCTGCTGCCAACCGGGGCGTTGGCATCCGGTTGATTGTCGAGACGCCGAACCGGATTGAAGGGCAAGGCGAATATGACTGCCTGCTGGCTCTTGGCAACAACGTGGCGTCATCCTGCTCGGTCTACTACTGGCCCCAGGAGAACCGGCCCAAGGACGACAACGGGAAGATCGGCATCCTCCACGTCAAGTGTGCCGTGGCCGATGGACACCGGATGTTTCTGTCCAGTGCCAACTTCACCGAGTATGCCTTCACCATCAACATGGAGTTGGGCTTGCTCTTGAAGGGTGGGAAGCTGCCGGGAATGGTAGAGCGGCATTTTGAGCGGCTGGTTGAGGTCGGGAGCTTTCTTCGAGTGTAGACGTTCTGGCCTCCCGCTTCGGCGTCGGCAAGACGCAGGTTGCATTGGCGGCCTATGCACAACTCACCCGTGGAAAGGCAGTCACGCCCGATAGTGTCATTCCGTGCAGCAAACCATTGACAATAGCCCCTGAATCCTCTAAAAAAAATGGTGAGGGTTACGCTAGGTTCCAGCGGGCGAGGGCCACGGCCGACGCAATGGGAATTCCGGCTATCCGCGAGGAAGCCCACAAGGAAGGTTAAGAATTCCGCATTGCGCCGGGAGAGCCGCCCGTATTCTTGCGATTATGGACCAGAAGGAGGCCCACTGATGACCGAGCACCTGAAGCACTACCGCTTCTTCGTTGACGCAAAGCAGTATGAGACTGTGGAAAAGTCTATATCGGGAGCCAGCATCAAGAAACAAGCGGATGTACCGCCGACGTATCAGCTTTTCCGCGAGGAAGAGGGTGACACTCCTGACAAGCCGATCTCTGACGGGGAAACCGTGGATTTGGAGGGGAAGGAAAAGCACTTTTTCGCTGTTCCTCCAGCAACATTTGGAAATCGATGACTCCAATCGAGCAGCAGACCCAGGACCTGATTCAAGCATATCCCGGAGCTTCAGTGACCCGGCATGAGACCGGTGCGCATTTGGTGGAAATACCGTATGTGCTACCTCCCGGTTGGAATCAGACAAACGTAACGATTCTGTTTTTGGCCCCGCCGGGCTACCCCGCTGCGAAGCCTGACTGCTTTTGGGTGGAACCTGTCGGCATACGACTCAAAGACGGTACAACGCCCCAAAACACAAATGACGCAAATCCGATTCCTGGCGTGGGCCAGCGTGGGACATGGTTTTCTTGGCACGTTCAGCAATGGGACCCAAACCGCGACTCTTTGATAAGATACCTAAATGTAATCAAACAACGGTTGTATCCGCCAAGATGATTGAACTCGTACTTGCTGCTGGGGACCTGGACGCCGTCCGAAACGACCTGACCGGAGGACAAGTTGAGGGCTGTGCGGTTCTCTACGCAAGCCAAGTTTTGCGTGCCGATGGCACAGCAAGATTGCTTGTCCGTGAAATCCAATTCCCATCGCCAATTGACTACACGCGGAGGGGGCCGCTTGAAGCTGAATTGAGCCCAGAGTTTGTTGCACGGGCGACAAAACGGGCACGCCGCGAGGGGTTGGCTCTCGTTTTTGTGCATAGCCATCCGGGCGATGAAGCACCGATTTTTTCTTTTGTGGACGACTGCGGTGAAGAGCGCCTGGCGGCATTCTTTGCTCATCGGTATCCAGAGCGTGCACACGCTGCCGTTGTCGTGAGCGCTGGTGGAATGCGGGCCCGGCGGCTTGGGACCAAGGAAGAAATCCGTGTTGTTGTAATTGGGAAACACCGCGAAGTGCTTTTCGATGCTTTGCATGGGCCGGCGACAGCTTCTGAGGTGTTCGACCGTCAAGTTCGGGCATTTGGCGCGGTGGGACAGCAATCGCTTCAAAAACTGCGAATTGCAATTGTTGGGCTCGGCGGCACGGGGTCCGTAGTTGCACAACAGCTCGTTCACCTAGGAGTTAGAGACTTCATCCTCGTCGATCCAGATGTTCTGGAACCGACGAACTTGAACCGAGTTGCAAATGCCACGACAGACGATATCGGCATTCCGAAAGTGGAGATCGCGGCCCGATACATCAATAAGATCGCCAATGATGCAAAGGTGGTGTGCGTAAAAGATGATGTCATCCGCGCCCGCACAGCGGCAGAGCTTTTTAATGCCGACCTGATTTTCGGATGCACTGATTCCCATGGCAGCCGGGCGATTCTCCAACAGGTTTCGTACCAGTATATGATTCCGTGCATTGATATGGGAATGACCATAATTGCAAAAAACGGGCGCGTCACGTATGTGTACGGCCGGGTCCAATTGCTAGCGCCGGGGCATGCCTGTTTTGCTTGCGATGGATTGCTAGACGCCGGTGAGGTTCGACGCGACATGATGACAGCATTTGAACGCCAAACAGACCCCTACATCCAGGGTGAGCGAGAGCCGGCACCTTCGGTGATCTCACTCAATAGTACCGTAGCATCGCTTGCAGTCACAATGTTTCTCTCGGTGGTGACTGGTATTCCGATGCACGGCCGCCACCTGCTATATAACGCTGCGAGATCAATCTTGCGTACAGTGCAGGCAGAGCCTAAGAGCAATTGTTACATTTGTTCTCGAACAGGTTCCTTTGGGCGCGGGGATTCTTGGCCATTGCTGGGAAGGCAGGATTAAATGGCCATTCAGACCGTTATGCCCCGGTTAAGACACCAGGTGACGTGGTTCCGGACCATTCCTCCACCCGAAGGCATCAGTGCATTCTCAGAGCGCAAGTTTTTGGTAGGCCCGCGAGATAAAGCGGGATATGCGGCCTGCACAAGTGAAGATTTGCAACAAGCAGATTTTCGCGCAGGCCTTGCGGCCGTTGTTTTTACACAAAATGCCGCAAAGCCATTGCAAATTGAGAATGAAATCAAGGTCCATGCGCGGTGCCTGCTCGATTACGACTGTCGAGTGATAATTCGGGCGGCGTCGAATGGTTTGACTATTCTAAATAATGTGCTCGAAAACCTTCATTTGCCAGCGGCCGGGCTGCCCGGTAGCGCAGGAATATTGAGTGAGAATCGCTCCCCACCGCTTCCGCATGTCAGAGTTTATGAAGAAGGTGTTCCTTGGGTAGAAATAGCCAATTTTGTGGCCGAAAACCCACCTGGTCAACCACCTGATCCACTAGTCGATTTAGTGGTCGAGGATCAAACGCAGCCTTTAAGCGAAGGACGGACAGCTTTGCTGCGACGAGCATTTGCTAATTGCGCGGAAGTCCACCTTGTAGAGCCTGCCAATACTGGCCATTCGGGAGTCACGGTATATCGTGCATATGCTGAATTGAAAGCTTCATCGCCGTGGCCAATGCCTTATTTTGTGAAAATTGGCGACCGCAGAAAGATTCTGAATGAGTTTAATAACTATGAGAACAATGTCGATCCGTATATCCCGTTTCATCTAGGACCGCATCTCATCCGTGAACGTTGCTGTTTGGGCGCTGAGGAGGGAATAATCGTAGGCGATTATGTAGAGGAATCCGAGCCTTTGTATCAATGTGCGGGGAGCGGACGGGCTGCACGCGCAATTGCGTGTCTATTCGACCACACACTCTTAGGTTGGCACAGAGCCGCGAAAGAGAAAGATATACCGCTTGCGACTGGGCTTTCCCATAACTTTCCAAGAAAGATTGCAAAGGCGCGCATCAGTCGTGCCAAAGAATTTGGGGCGACCCATGAACTCAATGAACTGAAGCTGCTGTTCGAGAAATGCACATCAACGCCTGTACTTGTTGGCCCAACGCATGGCGATCTACACGCTTCAAATGTCCTGGTTCGAGCGACGGACGCAATCGTCATTGATTTCTGCGCTCACTGCGACTACCCTCTGGTTTTCGACGCTGCTTGTCTTGAGGCGAGTTTATTAGTTGATGGGTTCGTGAATGATAAAAGAGACATTAAAGTTTTGTTTGGATCAATCAAAGCACTCTATGAGTCATTGGAAACTACGGTACCACACGTGAATCCCAAGAGTGCATCTTTCTGGTTCCATGCCTGCGTACGCCAAATAAGGCGTTACGCCCGACAATGGGAATGCGGCAATGGCCAATACGCGGCTGCGTTAGCAGTCGCACTACTAACAAAGGCAAACAAAGATCCAAACGCGTCGGAGCCTGAGTCGTCACGTAGAGCAGTCGCCTACGCCCTTGCTGAGCTCGTACTGGTCAATGCATTTGGGTCTTAAGAGGCATGTAACGATGAGCGCAAAGCACTTACGTTTTTGTGGAACCGTGTCAAACCGCGGTGAAGCTGCTGGGCAGCTAAAAGAGTCGGGCGACGCCGTACTCATTGAAAGAGGAAGACCTCGGTTGCTCCTCTTGTCATGTCCGTGTGGGTGTGGGGAAGAATTTCCAATCAACCTTGACTCGCGGGTAGGTCCGGCGTGGCGTCTTTACAGGAATGCGCGTACTGGCATGAGTCTATTTCCTTCGGTCTGGCGGGAAAGCGGCTGTAGAAGTCACTACATTATTTGGCGCAACGCGATACTGTTGTTTGGCCGTAATGATGAGGAGTTTGATGACACGTCGCCAGCGGCGGATGAGCTCGATGTGCTGACTAAGGTCGTGGAGGATCGCTTGCCCGCTGCGGGGCTTGTGCCGTTTTCCGAGCTTGCCGAGGCAGTTGATGCCGTACCGTGGGATGTCCTAGTCGTTTGCAGGCGGCTAGTTCGACTTGGCCGAGTTTACGAAGGAACGGGTAAGCAACGCGGGGAATTCGGTCGCGTGTGACATGGGTGCCGGTCGCTTCCTGCAAGATTTCGCCGCATCCATGCCGGCGACCGGGGGCACTCATTGCCGTCCCCCGGACCCCAGGCTAGCCTCTCTCTGTTGCGGGGGAATTGCCCGGATGCGGAGATTTCCGCCGACACGGCCCGAGACGCCGAGGGGACTCTTCCTAAGAACCGCGAACCCATATGGGAAGTATGGAAAACATGGAATTACACAAACGAATAAATAGATTGGAGTTGCGGCAATGGTTAGGATCGGAATAGTAGGCGTTTGATTCGTGGGCATGATACCGTAGTCGGCGCAGCCCGTTCTCCACAGGCGGTGGGCCGAGATCGGATGCATCATGCGTGGCGTCGGCTCGCAAGAGTAGCCGTAGCGTGATCGAGGCTTCTGTACTGGCTGGCGCGGAAATACGGGGTCCTAGCCCATGTCCCCAGAACTCGCGACCGCAACGGCGGTTGCCGTGAGGACAGCCTGCGGTTAAACTCTAAACTATACCATAGCGAACCTGACTCCTTGGGAGGGGCGCTCGCCGACCGTGCACCAACCGGCTCGTGCTGGAAGCATCGGAGAGGGAATGGGAAAGACGAAACTGCCCGCAGAATCGCTACCCCCGCCACCAACGTACAGGATGCGGATCTCGCGCCTGACCGTGGACAAGCTCGGGGTCAAGCTCTACGACCGGGTTTCCGCCGTGATCGCGGAGCTGGTGGCGAACAGCTACGATGCCGACGCGACCAAAGTGACGATCTCGGCACCGATGGGGGAGCTACTGGCGGAGAAGCACGCGGGGGTTCTCAGAAACAAAGGCTACACGATCGATGTCATCGACAACGGAAACGGTATGACGCCGGAGGAAGTCAACGAGTTCTACCTTGTCGTCGGCGCGGAGCGAAGGAACGACAGCCGGCGCGGGAACGAGTCGCGAAAGTTCAAGCGGAGGGTGATGGGCAGGAAGGGGGTCGGGAAGCTCGCCCCGCTGGGCATTTGTGAGCGAATTGAGGTAATCACTTCGGGCGGTGAAAGGAGACAGCAGGGTGAAACCAAAGGGTATCTCACGGCGCACTTCATCCTCGTTCGTTCGAGCATGATGCAGGACACAGACAAGCCCTACCATCCGGAGGCAGGGCAGTTGAACGGTACGCTGCAACCCAAGGCGGGAACGACTATTCGTTTAAGTCAGTTCGACCATCGGCACGTTCCCGAGATTGACGAATTCGACCGCCAACTTGCACAGAGATTTGGTGTCAAGGCTGCGAACTGGGAACTGATCCTGAAGGACAGCGAGAAAACGGCTACTGCTCCCGATGCCACCCGAACCGTAGGTGAACTGAATATCGATCTGAAGTCGGACACAAAGATCGAGTTTCGGGAAGTGCTAAACGAGGACGACGAGAGCTATGATCCTCCGCAGTATAAAGCATTTTCGGTTGACGGGGAAGAGTTCACGGATGTAAATGCGACCTTCGAGTATGAGGGTAGGCACTATCCCGTAACCGGTTGGATGGGCTACTCAAAGCACCCTTACCGTGATGATCTCATGGCTGGCGTCCGCATCTATTGCCGCGGAAAAATCGCGGCCCAGACGAAGATCTTCAACATGAAGGCCGGATTCACGGGCGAGTATGATGTCCGGTCCTACTTGGTTGGAGTGCTCAACGCTGACTGGCTGGATAATGACGAAGACTTGATCCGAACGGACCGTCAGGACATACTCTGGTCTGACCCTCTCGGGATTGCTTTCGAGGCCTGGGGACAGAAGGTGGTGAAGGTAATCGGCACCCTAACTCGGGAGCCAATGCGTAAGGCGGCCTGGGATACCTTCAAAGAGAAAACGCACATTGAGGACAGGATTGATCACGAATTCCCTGGAGATCATCAAGGAGTAATCAGGGAAAAGACGCTCGAAATCGCGAGGACAATCGTCAAATCGGCGAGGCCTGAAGAGTTGGAAGACAAGAAGCACTGTAGCACGCTAGTCGATTTGGCGTTGTTGCTTGGCCCGCACATCACGCTAGAGCACAAGCTCACCGAAGCGGCAGAGGAAAACGACCACACGCTTGAGGCTGTTACCAACATCCTTCGTATTGCCAGAGTCGCGGAGTTGTCCTCGTTCGGTCGGATCGCTGAGGACCGCGTCAAGGTCATCAAAAAAGTTGAGGAACTGAAGAACGAACCCGACACTATGGAGGACGCCTTTCAGTCGCTGATCGAGCAAACGCCCTGGCTGATCAATCCTCAATGGTCGCCTGTCAGTGACAACCAATCGCTAACGAATATAAAGACACAATTCGTTGCGTTTTACAGGGAGCAAACGGGAGAAGACATAACAATCTATGGGGCGAATCCGCAGAAGGGCGATAAGCGGTCGGCATTCGTGATGACGTCTCAATTCGTAATGACGACACAAGACAATGCCGTCGAGATTATCGAAGTCAAGAAGCCGGGCCATACCCTTCAAAATTCCGAGATGGATCGAATCGCAACATACCATGACACCATGGACGCTTTCTTCCACGAGAATGAACAAGATGATGTTCTTCGAGGATTCGAGAAGTTCCACATCACTTTGGTCTGCGACAATCTCGCCCTGAAAGGGGCACAGAAGATTGCCTTCGAGGGCATGAGGGACAGCGGCGGTCTGACGCAGGTGTCGTGGACATCGTTTCTGAAAAGGACACGGAAGATGCATGAAGCTTTTCTTATTGAGGCTGAAAGGCAAAAGAAAAATGCCGGCACGCACTAAGAGTACGCCCCTATTCGCCGTGGATATCTTCAGTGGCGCGGGGGGGCTGACGACAGGCTTGAAAGCTGCTGGGTTTCGCGTCGCAGCGGGCGTGGAGATCGAGCAGCATGCCGTCTCCACATTTAAAGTGAACCATCCCGAGACCAGGGTCTTCAAGCAGGATGTGACCACGGTCACCGGCGCGGACCTGATCGCGGAGACCGGAGGTGTGGGAGTCCACCTGTTGGCAGGGTGCCCTCCGTGCCAAGGTTTCACGAGCCTGACGTCAAAGTACAAAAGAACGGACCCGAGGAATCGGCTGATCGTTGAGTTGGCGCGGCTTGTCGAGGAGTCGAAGCCACTCGTGCTGATGATGGAGAATGTGCCTGGGTTGGAACAAAAGGGGAAGCCTCTGTTCGATCAGTTCGTCCGCCGGATCAAGGCGGCAGGTTACATCCCCGAATGGGACGTGCTTCAGGTCGCTGACTACGGGGTACCACAAAGCCGCCGCCGACTCGTACTACTCGCCGGTCGGGGGTTCAGCGTTCCGTTGCCGAAGGCGACGCACTCAAAAACCGGGGAGGGGGGGCTGCCCCAGTGGCGGACCGTTCGAAGCGTAATCGAGGCGATGCCGACGCCGATTTCGATGTCCGATCTGAAGAGTGATGCTGGAACGCAGGAACACGGATGGCATGTTGTCCGAGATCTTTCGCCACAGAACCAGCGGCGTCTGCAACATGCAAAGCCGGGTATGCACTGGAAGAAGATCCCCAAGCGACTGCGCCCTGATTGTCATCAGGATAAAGATGCTGGATTCAGTAATGTTTACGGCCGTATGAAATGGGACGAGGCGTCTCCAACAATTACTGCCGGCTGTACGACCTTAAGCAAAGGCAGGTTCGGCCATCCGGAGGAGAACCGCACTATTTCTGCGCGTGAGGCGGCAATGCTTCAAACATTTCCGGCCGATTATGTGTTCTCATCGCCGTACATGGAGTACGTCTGCGCGATGATCGGGAACGCATTGCCCTGCGACTTCGCGGCGGTGTTGGCAAGAAGTTGTGCGGCTGCTATCCGACATTATGTAAGAACAGCCACCCCGAGCACGGCCAAAGACTGAGATGTGGGCATGTACTTCACCGTCATTGGAACTGGCGAGCAACCACCCGCGGATGCGCGAAACCAAGCCTATTTGATTCCCGACGATTGGAACGATTGGAACAAATTCACGACGCAGTACACATTGATTGTCTGTGACGCGGCAGGAGTTCAGCACCCAATTGGCGATGTAAAAATCGGGCAGTTCGACATGAAGCAGGATCAGCAACGGGCAGAAATCCCCTCCACCTTCGACGCACTTGGCCCCCAGTTCTTTTCCCTGGGTCAGGATTATACATACTATGAGCGTCTAAAAGAACGCAAACACATTATTCGTGATAGAGTCCTAACCGGACTTAGAGACATTGCGGCAGACGAAAACCTCTTTGAAAGAGCGAAAAACGAGGTTGTAACTACCCAGTCATTGCTTCGCTCTGTAACCGGGGTTACCGCCCAAGAACAATTCCGTCGGCTCGCGCGAGGTGGGGAACGGCTTAGATCGTACAAATTCAGGTATACCGGTCCGATGCCGGCAGGTGAGCATCAGCAAGACGCAAAGCCAGTTGTCTTGACTTTTGAGGTCGTGCCGAGCTCGAATCCACCTTTAAATATCCACGTACTGATCGGCCCGAATGGGGTTGGAAAGACCCGCATCCTTGAGCATATGGCTCGCGCACTCATCGATGGTCCAGATAGCTCTGCCGTGAATGGCGTATTCGAGCGGATGGGGAATGCGGATACCGACGACTTCTTTGCCAACATCGTTTCCGTCACATTCAGTGCGTTTGACCCGTTTGACCCGTTACCCGATCGCCGTGGGGAGACCGATGGGATTCGTTACTCGTATGTCGGGCTGAAGAGCACGAGTAAAATTGCGACTGTCAAGGGAACACCGAAAAACCTGAATACTCTTACGATGGATTTTGCGAAGAGCCTGGAGAGATGCGCCACGAGTTCTAAAGCTGAGCGATGGCGAGAAGCACTGAGAACGCTTGAGTCTGATCCAATCTTTCGGGAGGCCAATGTGTCTTCCTTGATCGATGGCTTCGGTGACGAAGAGGAGAGTGGGATTGACTCGAAACGCGCGGCAGATAAGTTGGCAGACGATGCCACTTCTCTTTTCTTGAATCTCAGTACAGGCCATAAGATTGTTCTGCTTACCATTACTCGACTTGTGGAAACAGTTGAAGAACGAACCCTCGTCCTTTTCGACGAACCAGAATCACACCTTCACCCACCCCTATTGTCCGCATTTATTCGCGCCTTTTCTAACCTGTTGATTAGCCGAAATGGTGTGGCCGTGATCGCCACTCACTCTCCAGTTGTCCTGCAGGAGGTTCCAAAAAGTTGCTCGTGGAAACTCCAGCGGTACGGCAATATCGTCGAAGCGGAGCGCCCCGAATCAGAGACATTCGGGGAGAATATTGGCGCCCTCACAAGGGAGGTCTTCGGCCTGGAGGTCACCGATTCCGGATTCCACGCGCTCTTAAGGGAGGCCGTTGAAAAGGGAGGCGACTACGAAAAGATACTCGGTCAGTTTTCGAAGAAGCTAGGTGCCGAGGCTCGCGCACTACTGCGAACGCTCTTGGCGACTCGCAATGACAACAACGGGGAGTAGACGTATGCTGCCGCTCTCCCCTATTCCTGACAGCGTAGACGTCGTGTTCCACGATTGCATTGACACGGTGGACGATGATAATCTGAGGACGAAGCTCAGGGGCATCAAAGCGAGTATCATTGAACACGATACCGATTTCGTGAAAGCCGCTAAAGCGGCGAGGTTCTTTACACTACCAACGCATGATATGGTCGGCGGAACCGTCACCGCGAAGGAGATGGCCTGGGTCTACGATAAGCGAATGGTTCCGGCCAATACACCCGGCCGCATGTATTACAATAAGATTATGGCTCTTGCCAAACATCGGAGGTGTCCGCTTTGCGGTCACGGTAGCGTGACGACTCTCGACCACTATTTGCCGAAGTCGGAGTTTCCTGGTCTTGCCGTGTCCCCCAAGAATCTATTGCCATCGTGCTCGGATTGTAACAAGAGAAAACTGGCCGCCGTTCCAAGCTGCGCCAGCCAGCAAACTATCAACCCATACTACGACCGTGTTGATGGCGAAATATGGCTTCATGCAAAATGTGAGAAACAGACTCCCCTAGTTTTCAAGTACTTCGTCGTTAAGCCAAAACTCTGGCCGACCATGCAGGAACGTCGGGTGCGTCACCACTTCAAGGCATTCAATCTGGCTCAAATGTATGCCGAGCAGGCCGCGCTGGAGTTTGAGGACATCAAATCGAATCTGATCGATATCCTGAACAAATGCGGCCCGAACGATGTTCGGAGCCATTTGTCCGAGCAAGCAGACAGCCGAACCAAGGCTAGTAAGAACTCGTGGCGTGCCGCTTTCTATCGTGCGATCTCGGCCAGTAACTGGTTTTGTACCACGGGCTGCAAGGGATAGCTGGCGATAGGCGACCAGCCATGGCGACGATCATGAAGCGACACCCGACTAATAACGACGCAACCAGTTTCGGCAACCTGTCGCGTGCTCAACTTATGTCGCGAGTGCGAAGCAAGGGAAACAAGACAACAGAAGGGAGAATGGCGCTCCTACTACGTGCCTTCCATGTCACAGGCTGGCGTCGCCACATGAAGTTGCTGGGGAATCCGGACTTCGTCTGGCGCGAGGAGCGTGTCGCTCTTTTCGTCGATGGTTGCTTCTGGCACGGACACAACTGTGGACGAAACCTGGCTCCGAAAACTAACGCGGAACTCTGGGAAAAGAAGATCATCACCACCCGCGAGCGGGACGCTACTCTCCGGCAATCACTAAGCCGGAGGGGTTGGGCTGTGATCACTGTCTGGGAGTGTGAACTGAAAAAGTTTCCCGACACATGCATAAACCGAATTCGCACCGCTATTCGGCGGCGTTTGAGGTGAATGGGGCTCGAACGAGGTCGCCTCAATCCTGCACGACTAGAAGACTAATGACGAAACTGAGCTGGAGTATCGCCTCGCCTGGGCCAGCACGTGCGGAGGGCGGTTCCTCGGATGTCCACGGGCAGTTCGCGGGCACTTGCCGAACGCCACCCAGCGACATGATGCTCGGCAAAAGGGGACTCAGCCTCCAATTTCCCGTCGCCCAGATGTCCCAGATCGCTAGAATGCTCGAAGAAAGCACGGCTTTTTCGCTGGCGATGGCCCTGAACCGCTCGACAGATACGCCTGTCTCTGCTACCATCGGTGTGGGAGGAATTGCGATGCGCGAACAAATCGAGGTTATCTACGAGAATGGGATACTGCGTCCTTTGGGGGCTCTTTCCGGTCAGTTTCAAGAGCACCAGCACCTGACCGTGATCGTCGAAGATGCTGACGAATCTACCCGCTGGCTCGCTGACGCCGACCCAACGGTGAGTCTCGAAGCCGTGCGTCGGGCGCTCGGTAAGGCGCCTGGCACAATTGCGCAGCTGGTACATGCCGAGCGTGAGGAACGCTGAACCGGTGGAGGTCAGGATGGCCGACCGCTTTTTCGATACCAGCGCCTTTGCCAAGCACTACCGGGCCGAGCTGGGCACCGCGAAGGTTGATGCCTTCCTCGCCGAAACCGGCTCTCGTCACTTCATCTCCGCTCTCGGCGTCGTCGAACTACATTCGGTCCTCGCCCGACTAGCCCGCGCCGGACAGATCAGTGCCGCCGATTTCCACTTGGCTCGCGGGTGTTTCCTCGCCGACATCGCCTCTGGCCTCTGGCAAGTCATGCCGGTCAGCGCTGCTCATTTCCATCACGCTCAGCAACTGCTGGTGCGGCACGGCCTCGGCCGTAGCTTGCGAACCCTCGATGCCCTCCAACTCGCGGTGTCACTTCTGAACACTGGCAGGCCCCTCGACGCCTTCGTGTGCGCCGACAGCAATCTTTGTCTTGTCGCGGCGGCCGAGGGCCTAACGGTCGTTAACCCCGAAGTGCCGTAATCCGCCGCGAGTACCATCGCGTCAGTTTGATCCAGACAGCGAAGGCCACGGGAAATGGTGGCAAAGCGGCTGCCACGCCAGGCCGAGAAACACGCTTGATTCTTTCCGGGAGTGAGAGTGCTTGTCTAGGCAGAGACCTAGACAATTTTGGCAACAAAATGGCAACAACACTGGCCGTGTCAACCCAATGCGGCTATAATGTAATTAGGTGCAGGTTGAATCGTAAACACCTGCAATACAAGGTTTTTCAGCGTCAACGCAGTATCAACACCCTGCGACGTGGAAGCCATGAAACTAGGTTCGAATCCTAGTTCCCCAGCTTAACTCCCAAGCCACAAGTCCTTTCAAATCGTCCACTTGAGGAAATACCTCAAGTGGCCTTTCCGCTTCCCAATCGGTTTTGCGTGATATTTGCGTGACAGATTGGCGAGACGTTGGGTCCACGTCGCTGGACGGCGGACCCTACGATTGCGTGGGAGGCGGAATCATGGCGTGGATCGAAAAACGCGGCAAACCTACCATGTCAGCTTCGTTCATGGCGGGCGGCATTACAGCCATTCCCTGAAGACCGGCGAGATCAAGAAGGCCGAGGGAGCCCGCGCTCGCCTCGAAGAAAACCTGGCCGACGTGGAACGTGGCCGTCTGCAAGTCCCCGTTGGTGCCGACCTGGCGGTATTTCTGCTTTCCGATGGAAAGCTGCAAACCCCCTTCGTGGTAAAGAAGGAGCTAACCCTCGCTGAGATGATCGAGCGCTACAGGAAGGAGATGCCTGAAGGCGTCAAGGACGCCAGTACGTGGCGCACCGAGCTAATTCACCATGGCCACTTTCTGCGGCTCATCGGGGCGAAGACAGCCGTGGCGACCATTACCACCGCGATGCTCCAGGGCTACGTCAACGCCCGCGCTACGGAAGTCGGCCGCCGGGGAGCCCCGATCAGCCACGTCACCAACAAGAAGGAGATCGGCAGCCTGTCGTCCATGTGGAACAGGTGGGCGCATCCGCTCGGCCTGGTGCCCGCCACGGCCCCGACGAAGGGGTTGATCTACAAGAAGAGCAAAGCCAAGCCCCCCTTCCAGACGCTGTAGCAGGTCCAAAGGCCTTACCGGATGTCCGAGAACTGCTGGACCACGTGTCTCGCTACTCGTTCACCTGGGTCTTTCCCATGTTCGCGTTCGCGGGCCACACCGGCGCAAGGCGCAGCGAAATTCTCCGTTCCCAGGTTGAGGACTTCGATTTCCAGGCCAGGATGGTTCGCATTCGCGAGAAGAAGCGCGACAGGAGCAAGGAGTTGACATTCCGC
>Ga0182024_10005540_pt1 | contig 28288 bp, 26 predicted proteins | sample P32metaG_FD_120480 | JGI IMG/M metagenome (GOLD analysis project Ga0182024, IMG submission 120480) | Permafrost microbial communities from Stordalen Mire, Sweden - P3-2 metaG (Illumina Assembly) | ecosystem: Environmental > Terrestrial > Soil > Wetlands > Permafrost | place: Sweden: Stordalen...
ACGGTGACGCGGGCCGTCAGCGGATGCTGCGGCGACACCAGCCAGTTGGCGAGATCGAGCCTGGTGGCCCGGCCCTTCGGATCGGCCTTGACCAGCGGCGGCAGCACGCTCGGCGTCTGCGGTTCAACCTTGTCGCCGGGCTTGTCGTACTGGCCGCGCATCATCACGAAGGTGGCCCGCGGCTGGGCCAGTTCCTTGAAGATGATCGAAGCGGGCAGGGCGTTTTCCAGCGCGGTCCGCTCTTGCGTCATGCTCGTGAGCTGTTTCGAGAGCACTTCGAACGTCGGTTTGGTCGTGGCACAAACATTTTGCACGTAGTAATCGAGCAGCTTTTTCTCGTCAGGCGGGGCATGCTTGGGCCGTTTGAGCAATCCTTGAATTTCGGCGGGCATCTTTTTCAGATCACCGTGCTTCTTGAGCCAGGTGTGAAAGGAACGGGCCGGGTCGCTCGCCAACTTTTCGCTCTCGGGAGTTTTGGGCATGACAGAAGCCGGGTCCTGGTAGACCACGGTTTTCATCTTTTCGGCCTGTTCTTGCTGCAATTTGGCGATGAGCTGGGTCAGCTCGGCCTGCCGCTTTTCCTGGGCGGGGGTCGGGGCTTTCACGTTCGGGCCGGGGAGCAGAGCGTTGCCGTCGAGGGCGGCGCCGTCCACCGAGTAGAAGAAGGCGTACAGCGAATAAAACTCCTTGGCGCTGATCGGATCGAACTTGTGATCGTGGCAGACGGCACAACCGGCTGTCAGTCCGAGCCAGGTCTCCGCCATGGTGCTGGTACGATCGACGGCGTTGCGAAACACCCATTCCGAATCGATGGAACCGCCCTCCGCGGTGGTGACGTTGCAGCGATTGAAACCGGTGGCCACGAGCTGGTCGTTGGTAGCTTTGGGCAATAGGTCGCCCGCCAGCTGCTCGACGGTGAAGCGATCGAAGGGCAGGTTATTGTTGTAGGCCTTGACGACCCAATCGCGATAGAGCCACATGGAGCGTTCGTTGTCGAGATGCAGGCCATGAGTGTCGCCGTAGCGGGCCAGGTCGAGCCAGTGGCGGGCCATTTCTTCGCCATAGTGCTTCGATGCCAGGAAGCGATCGACCATTTTTTCGTAAGCGTCGGTGGAAGCATCGGCGAGGAAGAGATCGACCTCCGCGGGCGTCGGCGGCAGCCCGGTCAGGGCGAACGCGACCCGGCGAATGAGAGTGGGGCGGTCGGCTTCCGGCGTGAAGCGCAGGCCCTCTCTTTGCAGGCGGGCGGCGAGGAACGCGTCGATCGGATTGGCGGACTTGAGCCCATCGATCTTCGGCAAGGCGACCTTGACGGGTGGCTCGAACGACCAGTGCTTCTGATAAACGGCTCCCTCGGCGATCCACGTCTTGATCAGTTCTTTCTCGGCGGGCTTGAGCGTCTTGTGCGAACTGGCGGGCGGCATGATGTCTTCAGGGTCCTTGGCGAAAATGCGCTGGACGACGGCGCTATCCTGAGGTTTGCCGGGGACGATTGGTTTGGCGCCGCTCTTGGCCGGTTTGACGGCTTCGTCGGCGGAGTCGAGGCGTACGCCCCCCTTGCGGGCGGCGGGGCCGTGACATTTGAAGCAGGCGTCGGTCAGGATGGGGCGAATGTCACGATTGAACTGGACCTTGTCCTGGGCGCGGGCGTTTGGGGAAAACAGTACGAGGCCGGCGAACGCGGCCATGGTATGAATTTGGTTGATGCGGGACATTTTTGCTCCATTGGACGGATATCCGTCTAGCCGCGACGCGACGTACTCGGAGCGGAGCGCGACACCCCGCGCGGGGTAAAGCGCTCCGCTCCGAGTACGTCGCGTCGCGGCTAAACGAGATTGTCGGCGGCGTTCGGCATTCCCTCAATGTACCGCAATTCCGAACGCAAAACAACACCCCACGACTCCCCTGGTGCGTTTTCCTTTCCATCCGTATAATGAAACATTCCCCGAATCCCTATGCGGGCCGATGTGGCGAGCAGATTCGCGGGTTACTCTTTTGCAGTCAGTCAGTGGAAGGATTTTCCCCTTATGGCAAATCGTAGTCTTCTCCGCCAGTACGATCTTCTCGAAGAGGAGCAGCAGGAGCTCGAACAGCTTTTTGAGCAAGAATGGCTCCCCGCGGAGACCGAGGAGAAGGAAATCAACAAGATCGTCTCCGGCAAGGTGCTGCGCATCGTCGGCGACGAGGTCTGGATCGACGTCAATTTCAAGAGCGAAGGGGCCGTCCCCCTGGCGGAGTGGTACGACGAAGGGCTCGACAAGGTCGTGCCGCCCACGATCGGCGAAACCATTCAGGTGCTGATCGACGCGGTCGAAGATGAATCCGGGGCCATCGTTCTCTCCTATCGCAAGGCCAAACGCCAAAAGGAATGGGAAGACGTCATCGCCAAGCACAAGGAAGGCGACGTCGTCAGCGGCCTGGTCACGCGCAAGATCAAGGGCGGCCTGCTGGTCAACATCGGCGTCAACGTCTTTTTGCCCGCGAGCCAGGTCGATATTCGCCGGCCGCCGGACATCGCCGACTATATTGGCAAGAACATCGAGTGCAAGATCCTCAAGATCGACGAGGCCCGGCACAACATCGTCGTCAGCCGGCGCAAGCTCATTGAAGACAATCGCATCCTGGCCAAGGAGAAGCTGCTGGCCGAGATCGTGCCGGGGCAGATTCGCAAGGGTACCGTCAAGAACATTGCCGAGTTCGGCGCCTTTGTCGATCTGGGCGGCATCGATGGCCTCTTGCACATCACCGACATGAGCTGGGGCCGGGTCAACAATCCGCACGAGGTGGTGAAAATCGATCAGGAACTCGAGGTCTACATCATCAGTGTGGACAAAGATAAGGAAAAGATCGCTCTCGGCCTCAAGCAGAAGAGCGCCAGCCCGTGGGAAGGCGTGGACAAGAAGTACCCCATCGGCAGCCGGCACACGGGCGAAGTCGTCAACGTCATGAACTACGGCGCCTTCGTCAAGCTGGAGCCGGGCATCGAGGGGCTGGTGCACATCAGCGAGATGAGCTGGACCAAGCGCATCAATCACCCCGACGAGCTGGTCAACAAGGGCGATTCGATCGAGGTGCAGGTCCTCAACATCAACAAGGACAAGCAGGAGATCTCGCTCGGCATCAAGCAGGTGCAGCCGAACCCCTGGGACAAGGTGGCCGAGCGCTATCCGCCGAATACGCAGATCGAAGGCGTGGTCCGCAATCTGACCAACTACGGGGCGTTCATCGAAATCGAAGAGGGCATCGACGGCCTGCTGCACGTCAGCGACATGAGCTGGGTGCGCAAGGTCGGTCATCCTTCCGATGTGCTGCAAAAGGGCGAAAAGGTCAAGTGCGTGATCCTGAACGTCGATCAGGAACGCAAACGCGTGGCTCTGGGTCTCAAGCAGATTTCGAACGATCCGTGGGAAGGCGACATTCCGAGCCGTTACCATCCGGGCGACATCAAGAAGGGCAAGGTCACCAAGCTCACCAATTTCGGCGTTTTCGTCGAACTCGAACAGGGGCTGGAAGGACTGCTGCACATTTCCGAGCTGGCCGACCAGAAGGTGGAAAGCCCGGAAGACGTCGTCAAGGTCGGCGACGAGATCGAGGTGAAGGTCCTGCGCGTGGACCCCGCCGACCGCAAGATCGGCCTGAGCCGCAAGCGCATCGGCGAGGACGGCGAGCCGGAGGAAGGCGCCACCCCAGCCACGCCGGAAGCGGAGGCGGCAAGCGGCGACAAGACGCCAGGCAAGCCGCGTGAACTGCGTGGCGGCACAGGGTCGGGCAGCGGGCAGCTCATCGAGATTCCGGAAGCAGGCGCGGAAGCGCCGACCACGTAGTTTCGATCACGGCGAGCCGAGGCCCGTAAGGGCCCGGGTTAACCCGGGCCCTTACGGGCCTCGGCTCGCCTTGTCTCGCGCGAACCAATTCGTTAGAGTCGCGTCCCGTTCCCTGAGCCAAGCTCAGGGTGGGCAATTTCGCGCTCTTTCCAGGATTCGCGCCATGCCACGACTTCTCCGTCTTGCCTTTGCGGGCATCATTCTCGGCCTGATCGTCGGCGTGCCGTTGGCCTACGCCACCTGGCACGCGCATCAGTTTCGCAATTTCCACGTGGTCGAGGAAGGCGTCCTCTATCGCAGTGCTCAGCTGCCCATTGAGGGTCTCAAGCGCGTCATCCAGGATCACGGCATCAAGACCGTGGTCACGCTTCGCTACGCCCCAAGCGATGACCAGCTGGCCCCCGACCTGGCCGAGGAGGTTTATTGCAAGCAAGCGGGCCTGCACTACTTCCGGTTGCCGTTTCGCGCCTGGGAGGCGAAGGACGAGCAAGCCGTGCCCGCCGAGGTCAACGTCGAGAAGTTCCTGGAGATTATGGCCGAAAAAAACAACTATCCCGTGCTGGTCCACTGCTTTGCCGGCATCCATCGCACGGGCACCTTCTGCGCCATCTATCGCATGGAATTCAACGGCTGGACGAGCGAGCAGGCGATCCGCGAGATGCGGGAGATGGGATACACGGCGTATCACCGCGATGTGTTTGGATATCTGGAAGGTTATCGGCCCAGGGGAAATTCGATCAATCTTGGCGAACAGGCTCGTCGTCCACCGTACACGATCGCCCCCTTGGATGTGCTTGTAATCGATACCGCATCGCTGACGCCTCGGTCGGAGTGCAAGATTGATTCCAGCGTCTCCGAGACAATTCGTGGCCAGCATCTGGTGAGGCCGGATGGGACAATCAGCCTGGGACCATTGGGTTCGGCATACGTCGCGGGGAATACTTCATCCGAAGTGAAATGCACTCTGGAGAAACTGCTCGCACAGCATTTTGCGGATCCTCAGTTATCGGTGAATGTTGTCGAAAACGTCGCCAAGACCTACGTCATCGTGATTGATGGATTCGGCCAGGGTCAGCAGGTCTTGCGAATGCCCGCCAAGGATAATGAGACGGTACGCGATGCGATAGGTCACATTCAAAGCATGATGAAGATCAAAGCCGAACCGCGAATGTGGATTCGGCGTCCGGGGCCAAGTTGTGATGAACCGGGCTCGGTGCTCCCGGTGGACTGGAAGGCAATCATCGAAAATAAGCCGACGGAAACCAACTATCGACTGTTGCCTGGAGATCGACTTTTTGTAGGTCCGAAGCTCATTTCCTGCTCGATGATGGTTCTTCCCCCTGGAACACCAGTATTCCTTGGAACAACTGAATTGCGGGATGGGGTTTTTGGGAAAAATGGCGCGGTACTGGTGGGAAGATGAGTATCTGTTCCTGAAGTGCAACCGGGTCGGTGGGTGCGCCTTAATTCGTTTAGCGTTCGCGCCATGTGGCGAACGCTAAACGAAGAAAAGGGAAGCGTTAGTTCGGCGGCGGCGGCGCCGTCGAACCGACCTGGTACTGAGCGTTGTTGAAGTCAACCTTGAGCGCCTGGCCGGGCGTCACGTTAACCTTGCGTTCGGCCGTGACTTCCTGACCGCCGTTGTTCCACGAGGCACGCACGGTGTAGGCGTAGGTGTAGCCCTTTTCCAGCGGCGACGTGACGAAATTGCGATCGGTGCCGGTGCTGGTCGTCAGCTGCCCATCGACCCAGACGCGAGCCTGAGGATTGGGGACGACCACTTCGAGCTGAACCGTGGCGGGGGGCGGCATCGGCAGAATCGGCCCCTGCGGAACTGAGGGGTCTTGATAAGGCGTCAGAGGCAAAGGGGCTCCCGGATAACCAGGCTGACCGGGATAGTAGTTTTGCGGAGGATAGTAGCTGCCGGACGGATAGTTATAGCCGCTGTTGGCCAGAGGATAGCCATATCCATAGCCGCCGTAGCCGCCATTCCCGTAGCCGCCATAACCGCCGTAGCCATAGCCAAGACCGTAACCCAGGCCGTAGCCAAGACCGATGCCCAAGCCGTACCCGCCATAGCCGCCGTACCCGCCACGGCCATAACCACCATATCCGCCGCCCCAGCCACCGCCATGGCCGGCACCACCAGCACTTGAGTGAGCGCTGCTGACACCGCCTCGGGCTGAAACATCCATGGGCATCAGGCACATGCCCGCGACTGCAAGCCCCATGACAAATGATGCGAGTTTCATGTCTCCACCTCATTAAATGTGATTGAAGGGCGAAAGGGCGCGCTTCCCTATTTCAATTATATCAGGTTGGACCCGGTCCGCTACCTACATTTCTAATTTGGAAGGATAATGAGTTGCAGGCATTCTGGAGCGTGAGGGAGGACTGCTCAGCCGAAAAGTCGGCGCAGCAAACCGCTGGGGCGTTGGGCGTTGGGCGGGGCGGGGACGGAACTGTCTGCCGGAGCTTCGGACTTCAGGGGTTGGCCGCCGTTCTTGCCATTGACGATTTCCTGATGGCGGCGGCGCAAGCCAGCGAGCCGTTCGTGCAGGAGCGGATCGCGCGAGGCTTGTTCAATTTCACGCTGCACCTCGGTCTGCAGCCGTTGCACTTCGTTACGCTGCCGGGCGATGTCCGCCCGATCGCGTGAGAGTTCCATTTCCATCGTGCGCATCTGGGCCATCAAGGCTTCCTTGTCCTCCTCATGTTGCCGACGGCGTTCCTCGAGTTCGGCCTGCAATTGCTGGATTTCCTTCGCCCTGGTCAGGTTGTCGCCGGCATCGCCCTTCTGCAACTCCTGGATCTGCTGATGCAAGCCGCGAATGACGTCCGATTTTTCTTCGAGCAGCAGTTCATGTTCGCGCTGCCGTTCGAGCCAGCCTTCCTCGCTGGCGATGGCAGCGTGCAGCAGCTGCTCATTTTGCTCGACCCGGCTGCGCAGCTCGGCGTTGTCGGTGCGTAATTGGGCGAGTTCCTGTTCGAGAGCGGCGGTGTCGAAATTGATCTCGGGCGAGGATGCCGGCCGGCCCGACGCATTGTCGTGCTCCAGATTGAGCACGCGCAGATCGGGAGCGGCGTCGCCATCCGTCAGGGGCGATGACAGCTTTCGGGCGGCAGGGTGTGCCTGACGGGACATTCGGTTTTCACTCCGTAATCACACTTTTGGTCCATTGGGTGCTCCCCAAGGGCCGTCGGGACGGACGTCAATGAAACTATAGCTTGCGAAATGTGAAATGGCGGCGGGGTGCAATTTTTTGAAGTGCCGACCCGTTTAGCCGCTCGCCTCCGGCGAGCGCGGAGGCACCCAGCGCTCGCCAGAGAGGCGAGCGGCTAAACGGTTTATCTGCCGTGCACTTCGGTCAATATCTTGGCCAAAATACCCAGCGCGGTGTCAACTTGGTCAGCTCGTATGCACAGCGGTGGACAAAAGCGCAGCGCACTCTCGCCACACCCCAGAAGCAGCAAGCCTTGCTGGAACGCAAGCTGCACCACCTGATCGCGCAGGGCCGGATCGAGAATCTGCTTGTCGCGATCCTTCACGAGGTCCACGGCCATCATCAACCCGAGCCCGCGTACGTCGCCGAGTACGGTGAATTGCTTTTGCAGCTGGAGCAAGCCCTGGCGAAGCTGCGCGCCGCGCTGGGTGGCGTTGGCCATATATTCGTTCTGAAGCAGTTCGATGGTGGCCAGTGCCGCCCGGCAGCTGACCGGATTGCCGCCGAAAGTGCTGGCATGGCTGCCCGGGGGCCAATCCATGATGTCCGCCTGAGCGATGATGGCGCCCAGCGGCATGCCGCTCGCGATGCCTTTGGCCGTGCATACGATGTCCGGAGCGACGTTCCAGTGCTCCACGGCGAACAGCTTGCCGGTCCGCCCCATGCCGGTCTGCACCTCGTCGGCCACCAGCAAAATGCCGTACTTGTCGCACAGGGCCTTCAAGGCTGGCAAAAAACCGGCCGGGGGCACAAAGTAGCCGCCTTCGCCCTGGATCGGCTCGACGAAGATGGCCGCGACTTCCTCCGGCGGGGCGACTCTCTTGAAAATGGTCTCTTCGATCTGCTTGACGCAGGTACAAGGTGAGCCAGGCTGGGCGCAACCCTGGCAGCCGCGCGGGAACGGCACATGATGAATGTCCGGCACCAGCGGCGAAAAGCCGCGCCGATGCACCAGCTTCGAGCCCGACAGCGACATGGCTCCATAGGTTCGCCCATGAAATGCCCCGAAGAACGCGACCGCCCTGGACCGCCCCGTGTGCCAGCGGGCCAGCTTGAGACCCGCTTCCAAAGCCTCCGCCCCGCTGTTGGTGAAGAAGACGCGCTTGGGCCCCGTGCCGGGCGCCAGTTCGGTCAGCTTCTGGGCCAGGTCGATTTGCGGCTGATAATAAAAATCGGTGCCGGACATGTGCAGCAGCTTGTCGGCCTGGTCCTTGATCGCCGCCACGACCTTGGGATGACAGTGGCCCGTCGAGGTCACCGCGATCCCGGCCGTGAAATCGAGAAACAGATTGCCGTCCACGTCTTCGATGACCGCCCCGCTGCCGCGCGCGCACACCAGTGGATAGATGCGCGTGTAGGACGGCGACATGCACTGGGCGTCGCGTTCGAGCAGTGCCTGGGCCTTGGGGCCGGGCAGCGGCGTTTTCAGGAAAGGAACCTTGGTTCGATCGAAATGGAACATGGGCAATTCCTCCTGAATTGATGGGAAGAGCAGGAGTATGATTCATAGCAAAAAGGGCAGGTGCGGGCAAGATCGACGTGGGTCAGGATTCCGATCCTGACCCACGGAGCAGCGGAACGCCCCATTCGATGCCGGCCTCCTTGCGAAAGCGCGCTGACGAGAATATCCATTCTTCGCGTGCTTGCACCAGGCCGGCTTTGACCGGGTTTTCTTCAATGTAATGGATGATCCGCTCCATTTCGTCCACATCGCGAACCCAGTGATCGTACGATTCGATCTGCCAGAAAGGCCCCCTGGTTTGGTGGTGCTGATTGCACTGGTTGGCGGTGAATCTCTTCACGCTGTAATTCACCCGTTCACGAGGCGAGCGGGCGTCATCTGGCAACTCTTGCACCCACGAAGGCAACGGCTGAAATAACCAATGGATATGGCTTGGCATCACAACGTAGGCGTACAAATCGCAGCGAACCCCGGCAAAGTGGAAGAAGGAATCCTCGACGATCTTGGCCAGGTCGGTATTCGCCAAAGCACGATTGGCCGGCTGCACATCGAGCCATTGTTCCACGCGCGCAAACGCCAGCTTCCAGAGCCGAAGACGCCATTCATCGACGGTCGAACCCGGCGGTTTCGGTCGTTTCCGCAATTCGTCCTGGGGAAATGTCGAGAAGGCCCTGGGCCGGGATGCTGCCCGCGAGGCATGCGGTAACAAAGTACGGCGCACCGGGCATGTCCCAATGCGGCAGTTGGCGGCGGCGGAATCGCTCTCTTTCCATGGGCGGCTCCGTGGGTCAGGATTCCGATCCTGACGTTTCCCAGGGGTTTATCAAGGTCAGGATCGGAATCCCGCCCTACGTTTGTTGTCGGTCTAAGCAGTCGCGGTTACGTCAGGATCGGAATCCGATCGGAATCCTGACCCACGTCTCATTGAATCTTGCACTTCGGCAGCGCCTTGCGCAGCTCGGCGAGTCCCGCCACGGTGACTTGCGTATTCCCCAGGGAAAGTTCGTGCAAGTTGGTCAACTCCTTGAGGTGCACCAGCCCAGCGTCGCTCACCTTGGTGCCGTTCAAGCGCAGAACCGGGAGGGTGATCAGCGACTGGACGTGCGCCAACCCGGCATCGGTCAGGGGAGTGTTGCTCAGGTCGAGCAACTGGAGCTCCGTCAGCGGTTCGAGGTTCGCCAGGCCGGGGCCGGTCACCTTGGTGCCGTCCAGGCGAAGCTCGCGGAGGGTGGTCAGCGTCTTGAGGTGGGCCAGGCCGGCGTCAGTTACCGAGGTGCCATTCAGGACAAGCCGCTGCAGTTTGGGCAGGGTCTTGAGATCAGCCAAACCGGCGTCATCTACCTTCGTGCCGCTCAGGACAAGCTGGTTGAGGCTTGTCAGTTTCTTGAGGTCGACCAGGCCGGCGTTCGTCACCGCCGTGTTGCTCAGGTCAAGGATGTAGAGGTTTTGCCACCCTCGTCGCTCTGTTTGCACCGATAGAATTGACAATTCCTTGAGCCCCGCATCCGTCACCTGCGTGCCGGCCAGGACAAGCTCATTGCCTTTGCCGCGTCCGTTCACCCAGGGAGCCAGCAGGCCATTCTCACGCAGAGCGCGTAAGGCGTCATCGGACACAGGCACGCCATCAAGGTTCAGCGTTTGCAGGTTTTTCAGCGAGGCCAACTCCTTTAGCCCGGCAATCGTCACCTTCGTGCCGTTCAGGTTAAGCACGCGGAGGCTGGTCAAGGTTTTGAGGTGCACCAGGCCTGCGTCGCTTATTTGCATCTTGCTCAGGTCAAGTATGACGAGGTTATTGAGAACCATCAATTCCTTCAGCCCCGCCTCCGTCACCTGCGTGCCGGCCAGGACAAGGTTGTTACCGATGCCGCGCCCGCTGAGCCATTGAGGCAGCACGCCATTGTCCCGCAGAACGCGCAAGGTCTCATCTGTCATCGGCAGGTCCAACTTGATGGCAAGGTTTGTCAGCGGCGCCAACTCCTTCAGGCCCGCGACCGTCACCTTGGTTCCGTTCAGGTTAAGTACCCGAAGGTTGGTCAGCGTTTTGAGATAGACCAGCGCGGCGTCCGTCACCGGCGTGTTGCTCATGTCAAGCTGATTGATGTTGCCGCGCCCATTCACCCATGGAGGCAGCAGTCCACTTTCCCCAAGAGCACGCAAGGTCTCATCCGTAACGGCGACATCGCTGAGGTAGAGTTTTTCGATTTTTTTCAGAGATGCCAACTCCTTCAAGCCGCCGACCTTCACCTTGGTTCCTTGCAGGTTTAGGTGGCGTAGCTCGGCCAAGGTCGTGAGGTGAACCATGCCGGCATCCGTCACCGGTGTGTTGCTCAGATCAAGCGAGGTAAGCTGAGTCAGTGAGCTGAGGTTGGCCAGCCCGGCATCCGTCAGCGGCGTGTTGTTCAGGTCAAGGACCTGCAATTTGCGCAGCATCTTGAGATTTTCCAGGCCAGTGCCGCTCACCATCGTGTTGCCCAGGCGAAGGGTCGTCAGGGAAGTCACGTCCTTGAGATGCTCCAAACCGCCGGTTACCAGTGTGCCTTGCAGGTTAAGGCCGGTCAGCTGATGGTTCATCGTCTTGAGGTTCTCCAGACCCGCGCTCGTGACCCATTTGTTGGGGGACCACAGATCAGGATGTTGTTTCATGAAACCGTTCGGCTGCAACTGTTGATACCGACTGGTCGGCACTACCGAGAAATCGATATTTCCCGGAGGAAATACGCGCCCGCCGATGCGCCCGAGCCAGTCGTCCGCAGTGCCGCCGGCGCCGAAATTGGCGTCGATGAACCACTTCGGCCGCGCCTGGCGCAGCGCGAAGATCCCCTTGGCGGTCACCTTGGTTCCGCGCAGGTTCACATAAGTGAGGTTTTTCAACCACTTGAGATGGGCCAACCCGTCATCGCTCACGGCCGTGTCGCTCAGGTCAAGGAGAGCAATGGGCAGGTCTTTGAGGTGTTTCAGGCCGGCGTCGCTGACCTTGGTTCCCCTCAGGCCGAGACCACGCAATTCGGCAAACCTTGCGAGGCGTGCCAGGCCGACGTCCGTGACCGCCGTGCCATCCAGGTGAAGCTCGGAAAGATGAACCTGCTTTTCCAGGCACGCCAGGCCGGCGTCGCTCACCAGCGTGTGGCTCAGACATAGCTTGTTAAGGGTCGGACCGCTGAGGCGTTTCAGCTGCTCAAGCCCTGGGTCACCGACCTTAGTGACGTCCAGGTCAAGAGTTCCGAGCGACTTCAACTTGTTGAACGCAAGCTGCGCCAGAGCTTCGTCAGTGATACGTTCATTTCCGAACGCCAGGCAAATACTGACGGCATTGAGAGCCTGCACCTGATTACCCTGGTAATCTTTCCATTGATATATGCCAGGATCGGTAAACAGCTTTTCCACATCCAACTGCGTCTGTTGAACCCACTCCTTCGGCCCAAGATCTTTCATCGGCAGGTCAGCATGACGGTCTCCGTTTGATACACCCTGCATCCCAGGAACAATGATGTATACATCGAGCCCGACCTTGCCGCCGAGCGCGATCACGGCCTCGGCGACCGGCAGCTGCGCCAAGACGGGGTTGCTGAGGTCCAGCGGCTTCAACCGGGGGTCCTTGGCGACAACCGGCGGCTCCACGGGACCTTTTCTTTTCTCTTTGGGATCTTTCTTGACCTCCGGCGGAATCACCGGATCCTTCTTGATCTCTTCTTTCTTGACCTCCGGCGGCTTCACCGGATCTTTCTTCTTATCGTCCTTCTTGACATCCGGCAGCTTTACCGGGTCCTTTTTGACATCCTCCTTCTTGACATCCGGCGGCTTCACCGGATCCTTCACGACCTCGGGCACCTTCGCCTGGGCCAGTTCCAGATGGGCGTGGAAGGTTTCCACGCCGCCACGGGTGATCGTGAACTTCTGGGTCTTGAAACGCAGGCCGCCTTCACCCACCTCGCGCACCTCGACCTCGTATTTGCCCGCGGTCAGGACGAAACGGCGTTCCTTGACCTTGTCGTAAATGGTGGCCTTTTCGTTCATGACGGTCACTTCGATGTTGGGGTCGCTGCTGTCGATGATCAGCTCCCCCTGGTTGGTGGCGATGCGGATGATGGTGCCGCCGAAGAACCAGGTGAGCGGCAGCAGCATGAGCAGCACGGCGGCGGCATACGGAAGCAGCCGGCGCGGTTTACTCCGGTCGCTTATGCGACCTGCTCGCGGCGGTATCGGTGCGGCAATGCTCGCGACCGGGAAGCGTTCCATGGCCTCGAGGCGGTCGGCCGCGTCGCGGGCGGAGGCGGGCCGCTGGGCCGGGTCCTTGGCCAGGAGCTGCATCACCAGGTCGGACAGCGCCGGCGGCACGTCGCCGCTGATGCTGCTGGGCGGAGGCGGGTTCTCGGTGGCGATGGCCATCAGGGTGCTGATCGTATCGTCGCCCTGGAACGGCATCGCGCCGGTGCACAGCCGATAGAGAACGACGCCGAGGCTGAACAGGTCGCAGCGATGGTCCACGTTCTTGCTCTTGGCCTGCTCGGGGGCCATGAACGCGGGGGTGCCGACGATGGCCCCCGACTGCGTCAGTTGGGCGGACTCGCTGGCGGCCCGCGCCAGGCCGAAGTCGAGAATCTTCACACGATATGGCGAGCGGGGGGCGTTAGCCCCCTGATCGGTCGGGTTTATCAGAGGGCTAACGCCCCCCGCTCGCCGGGTTTCCAGCCAGACATTGGCGGGCTTGATGTCGCGGTGGATCAATCCGCACTCGTGAGCCGCCTCCATTCCTTCCGCCATCTCCCGGCCTATGCGCAGCACCTCGGCGAGCGGCAGTTTGCCCTCGCGCTGCAACCGCTGGTCGAGAGACTCGCCTTGCAGAAACTCCATGGCCAGGTAGGGCGCCCCGCGATCTTCGCCGACCTGGTAAATCGAGACGATGTGGTCGTGCTTGATGGCCGCCGCCGTCTGGGCCTCGCGCAGAAAGCGCTGGCGAGCGGAAGCACTGGCGCCCAGGCCGGGCAGCATGGCCTTGAGCGCGACCAGACGCTTGAGCTGCGGGTCCTGGGCCAGGTAAACGACGCCCATGCCGCCGGCCCCCAGGATCTTGAGGACGCGGTAGGGACCGAGCCGGCCCAGTTCATCGGGGGCTTGCGCCGGGGCCAGGAATTCGAGCAACTCCCGATCCTTGTTTTCTGCGGAGACGTTGCCGTCCCCGCTCAAGGGCTGGCCCAGGATCGCGCTGCCCGATGTTGGCGGCGACGGGGTGGGGGCCTGGCTGGGCGCCAGAGTCTTTTCGCTGCTGTTGTCCACAGCGGCCGCCGGGACCTGCATCACCTGCTGGCAATGCGCGCACTTCACCTTCTTCCCGGCCATGCTGACGGCGACCTTCAGCGACTTCTTGCAACCCGGGCAGCGGAACATCAGCGCATTCATCGAAGGGCTGACCGAGGGAGGCAGGGTCTTGTCCACATCTCCGGCATGGGTGTTGGCGGGATATTGTTTGCGCAACCGTTGCATGATCAGGGACAGCTTTTCGCTGCCGACCGCTTCGGCCTGGTTTGCCGACTGGCGGACCAGTGCGACCAGGGAATCCTGGTCGGCGAGGGCCGCGGCCTGGCGGGCGCAGGCGTCGCAGCCTTCCAGATGCGTCAGCAGCACATCGGCTTCCGCCGCCGGCATTTGGCCGGACAGGAACCGGCGAAATTGATTGGCGTCAGGGCAAGCAACGGTCACAGACATGGCGGTCTCCAGGGGGCAGCAGTTGTTCAACCACGCTCCGCGAGCGCGCGTCGCGGCTAAACCTTCTCCCTCATTACGACGGAATCGGTGAAATCTTACGCGAAAATGTTGAACGGTCAATCGACGTGGGTCAGGATTCCGATCCTGACGTGGCATCCGTGGGTCAGGATTCCGATCCTGACCGCCTGACCGCGCAACATCCCCAGGGTACGTCAGGATCGGAATCCTGACCCACGGATCGTCAATCGAGCATGCCGGCCAGCTCGCGGCGCAACCGGTCCAGCACGCGGAAACGGGCGGCGTAAACGGCCCCCTGGCTCAAGCCCAGCTCGGCCCCCACGTCCGCCGCCGGCCGGCCGACGATGACCTGCTCCCAGAACGCCTTCCACGTCGCCGGCTGGAAGTCGGCACGCATCACTTGGAGGGCCCGATTGGCCAGATGCTGGCGATAGTCCGCTTCCCAGAAAGCCTCGTCCGGGGCGACCGCCTGGGCCAAAACGGCGTCACCGCCCGCGACCGCGCGCTCGGGCTTCTTGCAGAAGTCGCGCCACTTGTTCATGGTGATGGTCCGCAGCCAACCGCGAAAGCTCTTGTGCCGGTCGTAGACAAAGGTCGGCATCGCCTGGACAAGCGTAACCAAAACATCCTGCACCAGATCGGCCGCGTCCTGGTCTTGCATGCCCGCGCGCCGGCTCCAGGCGTAGATCAAGGGGCTGTACAGTTCGACGAACCGCTCCCACGCTTCCCGAGCGCCCGGCTGACGCAGTCGCTCCAGCAAGCTGACGGGCGTTTGGCTCATACCGCTCCCCGAGCGATCGCCAGCAGCCAATCGGCCAGCCGGCGCTCGGCCCAGCGAATGCCGCCGGCGCCGTCCCAGCCGAGAAAGCCGAGATGCCCGCCGTGCTCGACGATGTGAACTTCGCGGCGACCGACCGACGGCAATTCGCGAAAGGGTTGCACTGCCACGAAGGGGTCATCCGCCGCGGTGAGCAGAAACGTCGGCAACTGAATCGCGTCCAGCAAGGGCAAGGAGGCGGCCCGGCGATAGTAGTCGAGGGCGTCGCGATAGCCGCCGCGCGGGGCGGTGTAAAGCTCATCAAATAATCGCAACGTCATTTTCGTGGGAAAGCGAACGCGTGGCTCATCTGGAAAGTAGCGCTGCTGGCGCCTGACCTGGCCCAGCAGAGCGCGCACGAAGTAGCTGTCATAGAACGGTTGCCGGGCCAGCAGTTCGGAACAGCGCTCCATGTCGATGGGCGGGGCGACGGCGGCGACCGCCTGGAGTCCCGGAACCGGACGGTTGGCCGCTTCACCCGCCAATTTGAGTACGATGTTGCCGCCCAGCGAAAACCCGGCCAGGAGTAGGGGCGAGGCCGGATCTTCGTGGTGGATCAATTCCAGGGCGGCACGGACGTCGCCGGAGCAGCCGCCGTTGTAGGTGCGCCTGGCCAGGGCCTCGCCGGCGCCGGCGCCGCGCAGGTCCAGCCTCACGACGCGCAGGCCTCGCGGAAAGAGCCGGCCGGTCAAGCGCACCATGGTGCCCGATTGATGCGAGCCGCCCAGTCCGTGAACCAGCAGCACAATCGGCTCACCGGGTTGCCAGGAGCGTGGTTGACTATCATGCAGCACCATCCGGTCGCCGTCGGCCAGCGAGACTTGCCGCTGCCGCACCGGCATGCGCGGCGCGGCGCCGGGCAACAGATTGCCGAGCACCGTTTGCACGTGCGGATTGCCCAGGAACAATAAGGGTCGAAATGGCGACGTTCGCATGTCGAACTCCCGGTCCCCACGGCGGGCTCACGTTTGCTGGCCCGGGTTGTTGCGCTGCTGAAACTGCCCGAACGCCTGGGTCAGCGACTGGAGCATGCCGGGGATTTGCTGCACGGCCAGGTAAACGCGACTGGACACCACGGAGCGCGGAAACATGTTGATGATGAAGTCGAGGCAGAACTCCGCCTGCGAGTGCGTGATCATGGCGCCGTTGGCGAAGGCGCCGGCGATCACCTCGTCCGGCACTTTCATCTCCTCGTAGATCTCCGCCACCGACGGAGCGGGCGGCGGTGGTTGGTTGGGATTCGGCTGTCCTCCGAGCTTGGGCGGCGGGCCGAACTGGTTGGTATACCCTTTCAGACTGTCATTCAGTGCCGCGATCAGCCTCGGCACCACCGGGATCGGCAGAATGACACGGGCCACCACCTGGTGCGGTTTGCTCAGACGCTGCAAAAAGTCGATGGCGAACTCCTGGTTCCCTTGCAGCACGACCACGCCGTTGGCAAAGCTGCCGCGCCCGATCTTCTCCGGCACACGGGCGCTGAGGTGGGAATGCTGCACCGACTGACTGATCGGTCCCGGCTCCGGCGTCGGATTCGGGGGTTGCGTTGGTTCGCTCATGGTGGCTCCTTGATCTTGGTTCTCTCGCTCCTCATTAGATTACCCGAAATAGTCGTCAGTTGCCAGTTGCGAGTCCAAGCCCGCATGCGAGGTACTCCGAGCATGCGGGCTTTCCGAAATAGTTGTCCGCAGTCAGTTGCCAGTTGTCAGTCGTCAGTGGTAGGATTGGAGGAACTGACAACGGCAATTGGCAACGATTCACCCCGCATGCTCGGAGTACCTCGCATGCGGGCTTGGACTGGTAACTAACAACTGGCAACTATTCATGTACCAAGAAGTTCTCTCCCTGATTCTCGGCGGCGGCCGCGGCACTCGGCTCTATCCGCTCACCATGCTGCGCAGCAAGCCGGCGGTGCCCGTCGCCGGCAAGTATCGGCTCATCGACATCCCGATCAGCAACTGCATCAACAGCGGCTGCAATCGCGTCTACGTGCTGACGCAGTTCCTCAGCGTCAGTCTGCATCGGCACATCTCCAACACCTACAAGTTCGATCCCTTTAGCCGCGGTTTCGTCGAGATCCTGGCCGCCCAGCAGACCAACGAAAAGTCCGATTGGTACCAGGGCACGGCCGACGCGGTCCGCCAGAACATGCGCTATGTCCATGAAGACCCGTGCCGCGATGTGCTGATCCTGTCCGGCGATCAGGTCTATCGAATGGACTTTCGCGAGCTGCTCAGGACGCATCGCCAGAGCCGGGCCGACGTGACCATTGCCGCCTTGCCGGTGGCCGCGGAACAGACTCCGGCGTTGGGCATCCTCAAGATTGATGAATCGGGGCGGGTGACGGGATTTTGCGAAAAGCCGCAAGCCGAGGAACAGCTGGCTCCGCTGAAGACGCCGACGGAGTGGATCGAAAGCCGCGGCATCCAGGCGCCGGGCCGTCACTACCTGGCGAGCATGGGCATCTATCTGTTCAAGCGCGACGCCCTGATCCACCTGCTGAACGCTCCGCCGCCGGCGACGGATTTTGGTCGTGAAGTGTTTCCGCGCAGCATCGACACCCATCACGTGCAAGTCCACCTCTTCGACGGCTACTGGGAGGACCTCGGCACCGTCAAGTCCTATCACGAAGCGAGCTTGGCCCTGTGCGTTTCCAATCCGCCGTTCGACTTCCACGCCCCGGAAGGCGTGATCTACACGCGCATGCGTTATCTGCCGGCCGCTCGCATCGACGCCGCCAACGTCGAGCATTGCATGATCAGCGACGGCTGCGTCGTCGGCTCGGGCTCCACGGTCAGCCGCTGTGTGCTCGGCATCCGCACCCGCATCGGCCAGAACGCGAACATTCGCGATACTGTGATCATCGGTGCCGACCACTATGAGACCGTGGCGCAGCGCCAGGCCAATGCCAAGCAAGGCATTCCCAACCTGGGCATCGGCGACGGCAGCGTCATCGTCAACGCCATTGTGGACAAGGACGCCCACATCGGCGCCGGCGCTCAGATCATCAACCAGGGCCGGGTGCAAGACGGCGAAGGAGCCAACTTCGTGATCCGCGACGGCATCGTCGTCATTCCCAAGGGAGCGATCGTCGCGGACGGTGCGGTGATCTGACCCGAGCGTGACAACACGCCCCGGTTTGCTAAAATCCTGGGTGGGGCTGAAACAATGGATCGGAGTTGAAACATGAGCATGATTGCACCACCGCTGATCGACCCGGTGCTTTACCCAGAAAGCGATGGGTTGCCCATGGCCGACAACACGAAGCAATTCGACTGGATCGTGACCATCAAGTGCGGTCTGGAAGCCATGTTCGATCACGACCCCAATGTATTCGTGGCCGGCGATCTTCTTTGGTATCCGGTGCAGAACAACGACAAGATCCGGGCTGCCCCTGACGCGCTCGTGGTTTTCGGCCGGCCCAAGGGGCCGCGCGGCTCCTATCTGCAATGGCTCGAAGACGATATTCCGCCGCAAGTCGTCTTCGAGGTGCTTTCTCCTGGAAATCGCGCCGGGGCACTCAAGATTAAGTTCGAGTTCTACGAACGCTATGGCGTGGAAGAATACTACGTTTACGACCCCGATGACGGCACGCTGGAAGGATGGCTTCGGGACAACGGAAAGCTTAAGGAAATCCAGAACATGCGAGGTTGGATCAGTCCCCGTCTCGGGATCCGTTTTGACTTGATGAACGGCGACCTCTGTCTTTATACGCCTGACAATGAGAAACTGGTTGGCTATGTTGAAGTGGTGAAGCAAGCGAAGCTCACGGCTCAACAGTTGGAAAAGTCTGAGGAACGAGCCGAGCGCCTCGCCGCCCAGCTAAAGGCTCTCGGCATCGAACCCGAAGCATGAAACCTGTTGAAATGATTGGCAATCTTACTTTCGAGGACACCATGGCAGAACTCTTCTACGACAAAGACGCGGACCTGAATCGAATCAAGAACCGCCCGCACGCCATCATCGGCTACGGCAGCCAGGGGCACGCGCACGCCCTGAGCCTGAAGGATAGCGGCGTGGACGTGCGCGTCGGCCTCTACAAGGGCTCCAAAAGCTGGCCCAAGGCGGAGGCGGCGGGCCTCAAGGTCAAAACCGTCAGCGACGCCTGCGCCGAGGCCCAGACGATCATGATCCTGACGCAGGATACCGGCCAGGCGGCTCTTTACAAGGAAGCCATCGAGCCGCACATGAAGGCGGGCAAGACGCTCATGTTCGCCCATGGCTTCGCGATTCGCTATGGCACCATCGTGCCGCCCAGGGACGTCGATGTCTCCATGATCGCCCCGAAGGCCCCCGGCCACCGAGTGCGCGAAGTCTTCGAGCAAGGCGGCGGCGTCCCGGCCCTGGTTGCCGTGCAGCAAGATGCCAGCGGCCATGCCCTGCAAGACGCCCTCGCCTACGCCAAGGGCATCGGCTGCACCCGGGCCGGCGTCCTCAAGACCACCTTCGCCGAGGAGACCGAAACCGACCTCTTCGGCGAACAGGCCGTCCTCTGCGGCGGCGTCTCGGCCCTGGTCAAGGCCGGGTTCGAGACGCTGGTGCAAGCGGGCTATCAGCCGGAAATCGCCTACTTCGAGTGCATGCACGAGCTGAAGCTGATCGTCGATCTCTTCTACCAGGGCGGACTGAACTACATGCGTTTCTCGGTCTCCGACACGGCCGAGTTCGGCGACTACGTGGCCGGGCCGCAAATCGTCAACGAGCAGACCCGCCAGACCATGAAGAAGCTGCTCTCCGATGTGCGCGACGGCACCTTCGCCAAACGCTGGATCGAGGAGAATCAAAAGGGGCGGCCGGAGTTCAACAAGATGCGGCAAAAGGACGTCAACCATCCCGTAGAAGAGGTGGGCCGAAAGCTCAGGCGGATGATGCCGTTTGTGAATCCGAAGGAAGTGACGCCGGGCCAGGGCGGGGCGTGAGATCGGAAACTGGCGAGTGGGAGTGTATGCCCCCCGCGTACTGTTTTGGCCGCATGATTGGGAGCCAGCACGGACTGTCTTGAGGGCTTTCTCTCTTATGGTTACAATCCACCTGAGAGATTCTACCCATGGAGAATTCAATGAACGCCGACCTTCCCAGCAAGCTGCCGACAAATATCCCCGATAATGAAAAGGACTTGATTGAGGAGATTTTGCGTCGCCGCCGCGCTGGAGTTGCAGAAGGCCTAGCTCTCCCCGCTGAAAAGGTGAGGCTATTCCTCACCCAGGTTGGTGAGGAAATCGCTGCAGTCGGCACGTTGACGGAGGAACGAGCGCAGATTCTTCTCCACCAACTCAAGAACGGGGAATCTTGATGTTTCCCGTCAATTGGAAACCTTTGGCGGTAGACGGCTTGGCCTGGGTCTGTGTCAAACATCCCGATCGCTGGGCGGATATTGACGTCGCCGAACACGACATTAGCTATCGCCTCCAAAAAGACCCGCGGCGATACAGTCACGAGAGCTCGGAAGGATTCCGCCGAATTATCTCTTCACCGCTTGTCGTTTGTTTTTCCATTCACGAAGAAGTCGTTTATGTCGAGGGCGTGGCATGGCTTGAATAAGTCGCCAAACGCTGGATCGAGAGAACCACAAGGGCCGGCCGACTTCGGAGGCGATCATGCCCGTGATTCGTTGCCAGCAATGCCGGAATCCACTGACCCAAGAGGAGGTGCAGCAGGGCGAATGCCCGGCCTGCCACGGTAAGGTGGTATTAGAAGAGGATCCCGAGGAGCCCAAGCCTCTGAAAGTTTCGCGGGCAGTTCGGGAAGCCGGCGCAAAACATTCCGCCTGGCAAAAAGTGCGCACCGGGCTTCTCATGCTGGTGCTTGGGTCGGCTTCACCCGTCGTATCATGCTTCTTGCTGATGTTCCTCACCCAAAGGCGAACTGAGCCTTTCGACTTTGACCAGCTAGGCGATCCCACATACCTCACTCTGATGGGACTCTCGATTTTCGTGACACTTGCCATCGTCTCCGTCGGGGCTGCGATGATGCTTTTCGGGATCATTCGTTGTCTGGCCGCTCCGGTGGGTAGTGAATTTGTCAAGCTTGCCTGCGGCGGTTCGATTCTGTTCATTTTCTCGCCGTTTTTCCGGCCGTTCGCCCTATTTGGACTGATGTTTTTCATGGTTTTCATCGCTTCGTTCACCATCAGAATCGCCGTCCAATTCTCCAATCGAATACAGATTCTGAATGGCCTGTTGTACCTGCCGCTTCTCATCATGTGGTTGCTCTACTTCTGGTGGAGAATTCAAGACGTTCAGCCAAGGACGACCGAGTTCATGATCGTCACAGTCACAGTAACGGCAGGTTTCTTCGTTTGGCAAGCGGCGCTGTTCTGGTACGCCCGCAAAACGATCCATCCAGTGCTGGGAAATCCACCTAGCCAATGACCGTCACACCAACTGAAGCTCAACCATCTCGCCTGCCGCCGTTGGCTTGGGGATGGGATACCCGCGCTCACGCATATCCTCGACGTGCATCTGGATCGCCTCGCGAATGAGGCTCTTGACCTTGCGCCTGGTTTTCGCCACGGCGACGCAACCCGGCAAATCGGGCACGTACGCCCCGAAGCTTGTGGGCCCCTTTTCGATCACGACGAGATACTTCATGGCCAACCTCACTTCAGACCCGCTTGTTTCAAAATGCTGTTGAGCGTGCCCGGCGGCACATCCTCGGAGGGTTTACCGGCCACCGTCACGGTTCCTGGTCGAGTGGGGTGATGGTACTGCCGATGATCACCCTTGGTGCGGACCCAGAACCAACCGTCCGCCTCAATCTTCTTGATGATGGCACGCACTTTCATGGTATCAGTGTATGCATGGCCATCCAACCTGCCCGTCTGATAGAGTAAATGCATATGGCCGCGCCGATTCAACAATCCCCCGATGCATTGTCACCCTGGAAGGCTGGATACGCCTGAATCGTAAGTGCTTCGTCCGTCCCGTAGCCGCGTTCGTGAGAACGCGGGTGGAGCAAGCAGCGACCGAACCCGCGTTCTCACGAACGCGGCTACGGGGCGGTTGTTCCCCCGGTTACGGGATGATGTGCTAAGCAATGTTACTCTGGATCAACCGCTCCACGATGAGAACGTCCCGCCAGATGCCATCCAGCTGGCCATGCTTTTCGTAGACGCCTACCTCACGGAAGCCTAGAGAGCGAAGCAGATGACGGCTGGCCAGGTTGTCGAGGAATACACGAGAAACCAGCTTCCAGAAGCCCGCATGCGCGCTGGCCGTGATGAGGGACTCAAGGACCGACCGACCGGCCCCTCGGCCTCGTGACTTGCGAGCCACGTAGACCGATACCTCGGCAATTCCCCGGTAACAATCGCGAGGCCGGTAGGACGACGTGGCGGCGAAGGCGATGACCTGCCCCTCTTCGTCGGCCACGACGATGGGGTGAACGCCGTCGAACCAGGCGGCAATGTCCTCGGCCGTTGGCAACCTTGTCTCGAACGTGGCCACGCGATCTTCGATGCCCTGGTTGTAGATGTCGGCAATGGCTGCCGCATCGGCAGGGGTGGCTGGGCGAACTTGCATGATCGTACCTCACAGATTCTTGGCGTGCCTCACCATCCGTTGATCCCATCCATAACCGACGGCTTCCCAGAAGGCCGTCGCCCAGGCATGGTCCTTCTCCACCAGGGCCGTGATGCGTTTGGCACCTTGCCGGCGCAGCCGGTTCTCGACTTCAGCGACCAGGGCACGAGCGAGACCCTTGCGCCGAAAATGGGGGTGAACGACGAGACGGTAGATATTTCCGCGCCAACCATCGAAACTGCCGATAATCGAGCCAACGATTTGCCCACCAACCTCGGCGACCAGCACGTGCGCCGGAATATCGGCGATGACTCGACGAATCTCCTCCACGCTGTCGGTGGCGCTCGGCGTGGCATCGGCTCGACGCCAGAGTGCGAGGACAGCTTCAGCTTCCTCTTGACGGCAATCACGGATCAACCAGGTATTCGTAAGATCGTTCATTTCTGACCTGTGACCGACGACTATGACGACGGGAAAAGCAAACCGCAATTTGCCTTCCTTGTGATAGACCCCGATCCCGAGACGATCGACGCCCAGGTCATCGGCAACCATTTGGCGAATGCGGTCGGCATCGCCTGGGTTGGGGAACGAGCGCTCAAGAATCTCCTCCACGCCGAATTCGTGCCTGAAGTATTGCGTCTTCACATCTTGCAGACCCGCTTCGTGGAACCATTCTGTCAATTCCGCCGCCGCCAGGGCGCGCACATGAGAAGGGTCGCGCAGCTTTTCCAGGAGATTGTACGCCTCGGCCTGCTGCTGGCTGCTGGTGTACACGTCCACGACCATCACCCGACCGCCCGGCAAACAGACTCGAACCATCTCCGCCAGAACGGCCCTGGGATCGAGAAAGTGATGGAATGAATACCGAGTGAAGACCAACGAAAAGGCGGCATCGGGGAAAGGCAGCGGCAGAACATCGCCCAGTTGCCAGTCGAGGTTCGTCAAGCCGTGGGACTGCTGCAAGATTTTGGCCTGCTCGATCATGGCCGGAGTGAGATCAATGCCGCAAACACGGCGAGCAACCTTGGCAAAGGCACAGGCCATCAGCCCAGGTCCGCATGCCACGTCCAGCACGTTGTCTGCCGGCTCGACCTCGGATGCCGCCAGCAGCAGTTCCGGCGAATGCTGCATCTGGGCGAACGGCACCGCCTGTTTCGTGAACTGGTCCAGAATCAAGCGCCGATGTTGGTCCGTCATGATTCCCCCGAATTCTGCCCCAGGCCGGCCGGACAATCTCTTGCTCTTGCATATTGCGGAAAAAAATACTCGCGAGTATAATTCACCCATGATCATTATCACTTTCCCAGATGAGGCGTCGAAGCGCCGGGCCCTGGGCTACCTCTCTGGTCGATTCTCCTTCAAGAGCTGGGCGACTGGCGCCATGATGGTTCCGGAAGAAGCGCTGTCCCACCTTACGCTAGAGGGAATCGCCTTCGCCGTGGAGGGACCAGCCACCTATGAACACCGAATTCCGGCGGTTCGAGATTCTTCTGCCCCTGCAGTTTAACGACGGCACGGCCGTTCCCGAAGAGATGATCGTCGAGGTCGAGCTGGAACTGGAAAGGCAATTTGGCTCCATCTCCACCGAGACACAACGGATTCGAGGCCGTTGGCAACAAGAGGGGCACACCTACCGGGACGAATTGATTCGCCTCTTCATCGACGAGCCAGACACGCCGGACAACAAGCAGTTTTTTCGCGAATACAAAGAGATACTGAAAGCACGGTTTCAGCAGAAGGACATCTGGCTTACATCGACGCCGATTGATGTGTACTGACTCTTCAAGCCGGGGAGAGAGCTACGTGCTCCCCCCGCGGCTCAAACCGACAACTCCCGCACCGGCCTCGCGTCTTCCGGCAAAATCGTCGCGGGACGGCCAAAGGCGTCGTGCAGCACCGTTTGTGTGTCGATGCCGAGGTTGTGATAGAGCGTGGCCAGGATATTGCGATAGTGGATCGGTTGCTGCGTGGCATAAGCGCCGATGCGATCGGTGCCGCCGATCATCTGCCCGGTGGGGATGCCCCCGCCGGCCAGAAGGGCGCAGTTGACAGGGGCCCAGTGATCACGGCCCGCCTGGGCATTGATGCGTGGCGTGCGGCCGAACTCGCCCCAGACGATGACGCTGACATCCTGAGCCAGCCCGCGCTGGTGCAGATCCTCAATGAGGGCCGAGATGCCCTGGTCGAAGGTGGGCAGGTTGGTGCGCAGATGGCGGAAGTTGCCGCCGTGCGTGTCCCAGAAACCGTACGCCACGGTCACACAGCGGACGCCGGCTTCCACCAGACGGCGAGCCTGCAGCAGTTGATCGTTCCACAGGGGGGCGCCGTCGCCCTGGTGCCGCGGCGAACCCTGGCCATACATGTCGCGCACGCCGCGGGACTCTTTTTGCAGATCGAGCGCCTCGACCAGCCGGCTCGACGTCAGCACCTCATAGGCTTGCCGGTACGAAACGTCCATGCGTTCCATCGGCAAGGTGTCCACGGTCCGCCGCAGCTGATCGACCGATTCGAGCAATTGCCGGCGGCTGCGGAACTCATCCTGCGACAGTCCGGTCAAACGCATCAGGTTGACGTTGTCGTTTTCGACCTTGACGCCGGCGTGGGCGGGACCAGCGAAACCAGGCCCCGGAATGTTGTAAGGCCGATGCTGCATGGTCGGGAACATATCGACGTAGGCGGGCGTGAGCGGCGACGTTCGGCCCAGCATGCGCGACATCACGGAGCAGACGTTGGGTCGGCTCTCGCGGCGCGTCACGTCCTGGGTGAAGCCGGTCATCGTCTGAAAGCTCGAATGCTCGTCGCGCAGGCCGACAATGGAGCGCACCACGGCGATCTTGTCCATCATGCCGGCGAGCCGGGGCAGGTATTCCGAAATCTGGATGCCGGGCACCGAGGTGGCGCGGGGCCGAAATTCGCCGCGAATATCGTCGGGGGCGTCCGGCTTCATGTCGAAGGTATCGTGATGCGACAGCCCGCCCGAAAGATAGACCATGATGATCGACTTCTTCGAACGCGAACCAGGCTGCTGCTGCTGCTCGGCGCGGAGCAACGACGGCAGGCTGAGCCCGCCCATCGCCAGGCCGCCGATCTGCAAGAACGATCGGCGCGTGACGCCATCGCAAAAACGGCCCTTGCGGCCCAATAGTCTCAGCATCGGAATCCCCCCTGGATCTCGGTCGGTGGGTGCCGTGGATGGCACTTGAACAAGAAATACTGGTAGGCAACATATTTCTACCACAACGTCGGCCCCGCTGCCACAGAATTCTCGAAATTGCAAATTCTTTGTGGCCCGCAGAACGAGGTGGCAAGAGACCGTCCCTCAAGATATACTTTGGATAGATTGGTGGAGGATGATACGCGATGTCAATGATTTCTTTGGACGAAGCAGCGGCTCGGCTAGGACTTTCTCCCCAAACCATTGAGGAATGGGCCGAAAAAGGCTTGCTTCATGTCCATGTGCGAGAGCAACAGGTTGATGAGGAGGAACTTGCCCAGGTCGCCGAAAGCCTCGGTTGGTTGCAACTTTCAGCCGAGGATTGGGATGATGACGAGAGGAATTAATGGCTGCCCGGCATCCATATCAACGCGGGGACGTAGTGCTCGTTCAGTTTCCGTTCAGCGGCCTAGGCGGCAGCAAAGATCGTCCCGCAGTCGTGGTCAGCACCGACATCTATCATGATGATTGGGATGAATTGCTGGTCGCCGCTATCACCTCCAGACCTCCAAGAACGACGCGCGCTACCGATTGCCCCTTAACTGACTGGAAAACAGCGGGATTGCACCAGCCTTCCTGGATGCGTTGCCACGTGGCCACGGTGCAGCGAACTCTCCTCATAAGAAAGCTTGGGACTCTGACGGCGAATGATTTGCAAAACGTCGAGCGATGCCTCAGGAAGTCACTCGGCTTCTAGACGGGAGGGCTTATGCCATTCTCAGCCGGCGTTTCATTCTGGGAGGCACGGCGAGGGGCAGCGAAAAAACATTGTGGTTGATCGTTCGGAATGCTAGCATCAATGCGGAAACACAATCGATAATCATGTTACGAGGGCCGGCAATGTTGACTCTATGGGGCGGCAACCAGCGATTTTGCGACAACGTCAGTCGTCGAGACTTCCTCCGCGCCGGAGCGCTCGGGCTGGGCGGATTGACGCTGCCCGACCTGCTGCGCTTGCGGGCCGGGGCCGAGACGGGCAAGTCGCCGCGGGCCGTCATCATGGTGTGCCTGGCCGGCGGTCCGAGCCATATCGACATGTACGATCTCAAACCGGACGCCCCGGCCGAGATTCGCGGCGAGTTCCGGCCGATCCGGACGCGCGTTCCCGGTTTCGACATCTGCGAGCACATGCCAATGCAGGCGGGCATCACCGACAAGCTCGCCCTGGTCCGCACGGTGCAATTTTTCGAGCCGATGCAGCATGAACTTGAGGAGGTCTACACTGGCTTCCCCAAGTCGGCCCAGCGGCCGGCGTTTGGTTCCGTCATCAGCCGCTTTCGACGTGGCCAAAGCCGGATGCCGTCCTATGTCAGCCTCGAATACAGCCATGGCACCTCGAGCTACGAGAACCCGCAATACGTTGGGGCGGCGCATCGGCCATTGCACATTGCCGGCGGCGACGGGGTGCGCAACCTCGGCATGATGCCCGGCATGTCGCGGGCCCGGCTCGACAATCGCCGGCAATTATTGCAGTCCTTCGACACGCTTCGCCGCGACCTGGACGCCAACCGCGAAGTGCAGGACATGGACGCCTACACCGCCCAGGCTTTCGACATGATCACCTCGCCCGCGGCCCGCAACGCCTTCGACCTGAGCCGAGAACCGCAGCGGGTGCGCGACCTCTACGGCAACCGGGACGACCAGTTCGCGTATGTCGGCCGTACCCCGGATTCGAACTGGTACGGGCAGAATTTCCTGCTGGCCCGCCGCCTGGTGGAAGCGGGCGTGCCCATCGTCACGCTGCGAGCTGGCCTTTGGGACCACCACGGCAACGTGATTCAGGCCAACGGCGGCATCAGCATCTGGCACAACCTGCGCAGCACGCTGCCGCTCCTGGACCGCTCGATTCACGCCCTGGTCACCGACCTGCACGAACGTGGGCTGGACAAAGAAGTGCTGGTGCTGATCTGGGGCGAGTTCGGCCGCACCCCGACCATCTCCCAGGCCGGGCGCGACCACTGGCCCGACGCCAGTTTCGCCCTGTTCGCGGGAGCCGTCAATACGGGGCAAGTCGTGGGCGAGACGGACAGCCGGGCCGCACGTCCGAGGAACCGGGCGGTCAGCGCTCAGAACGTGATCGGCACGGTGTACCACGCGCTCGGCATCGACTATCGGCAGCAACTCAACGACTTCAGCGGTCGGCCGCGGCAACTGCTGGACGATGGGGAGCCGATTGCTGAGCTGGTGGAGTGACGTGTTTTTCTGCATAGTGGTCGTGGCCGGGTCTTCGGTACTCCGAAGGCCCGGGCCTTCGGAGTACCGAAGACCCGGCCACCCTTCCTCACCAAAAGGAGCCTCCATGCGAATTGCCATCCTGGTCGCGTGCCTGGTGTTGATCCCATTATCGGCCATCGGCATTTACTTCGCCGCCGGCCTGGGGTGGCTGCCATTTTTTTTCGATCCGGCCGATCCTGCTGGTCACGTCACACTCGCCAGCGCCCAAAAGGAGGCCGACGCCCGCAAGCAGTTGGCGTTTGCATCCTTGATCGAGCAACTGCCCAAGGGGAAG
>Ga0182024_10005542_pt1 | contig 28273 bp, 22 predicted proteins | sample P32metaG_FD_120480 | JGI IMG/M metagenome (GOLD analysis project Ga0182024, IMG submission 120480) | Permafrost microbial communities from Stordalen Mire, Sweden - P3-2 metaG (Illumina Assembly) | ecosystem: Environmental > Terrestrial > Soil > Wetlands > Permafrost | place: Sweden: Stordalen...
CCGCTCTTCATGGGCGTCCTCCCGACGGTCAAGGGTGCATGAGCACCGCACCGTCGAGCCCGAACCGGACGAGTGGGGAATTAAGTGGCCACCAGTGGGGAGTTTCTCGTGGCCGCGGTCACCGCTGGGCGCACGCTGGTCGTCCCCGTGCCTCCCCGTGTCACCCCGCCCTGGCCGAGGTGTATCTCCGTGCGTTGTGTCGAGCCGGACTCGGTCATCTGACCGTGTGCACGTTTGCCTCCAAGAGGTGTACTCGCTCGGGCAACTACACCAAGGAACCCGAGAGCAGCGGCGGCTTTGCGCGGTCTGCGACGAGCTCGGCTACGTTCCGCTTCGACCCCTGCAGCCATCTTCATGCCCGTCCGGCGGATGCGACCTCCCCGGACGCCGCCCAAAGGAACGTGGGCGACGCCGGGGAGAGCACCGGACTCGGAAGTCGGGCTCCGTTATTTAGAGGTAACGGACCAGCTTCCTGCTGCGGATACGTATGAGCTTTCTTTTATTGCTTCTATAGGAAATTCTTCTTCGAATTCTTTGGTTGTAAAGACAATCAGCGCACCGCTTCTTGCGCCTTCTTTTGATGTTGCGGTGGCTTGTTTGCCACCTTCGGGCGTATAGAAATCGTCGAATACTCCGGTGTCTTCCTTTTCCAGGAACCCGAAGTTGCCTCCGCGGTAGAAACAGAGGAACCCAGGTTCTGCGTGCGGTTCATTCACCGAGCCGACACAGGGCGGTGTTGGCGCGTGCGAATTCGTTTCGTCGCGGTAGACCACAGTCGGCTTTTCGGTTTTGTTCAACTCGAACGGGTAGCTTGCCGTGCCAATCGCCGCCTCCTGGCGTCCTCCCACGGGGACGTTGATCAAAACTGACCACGTGCCCGTCTCAGACTGTCCATGAGCGAGGACGAACTGTTTCGAGGTTGCTTCCTGTTCAAATGGTGCTGCACTACTGCCGCCATTACTACCAGTGCCGCCGCTTCCGTTGCTTCCGTTGGCTCCGTTGCTTCCGTTGGCTCCGGTCGGCCCCGTGGCTCCGTTGCTTCCGGCCGTACCACCACCGGTACCGCTGCCTTCTGGTCCGGTCACTCCGGTCACTCCGGTCACTCCGGTCGGTCCCGTGGCTCCGTTGCTTCCGGCCGTACCACCGCCGGTACCGCTGCCTTCTGGTCCGGTCGGTCCCGTGGCTCCGTTGCTTCCGTTGGCCCCGTTGCTTCCGGCCGTACCACCACCGGTACCGGTGCCTTCTGGTCCGGTCGGTCCGGTTTCGCCTTTTTCACCGGTGGGACCTGTGGCGCCGGTCGCTCCGCCGCCGGTACCCGATCCGTTTTCGCCGGTCGGGCCGGTCGGGCCGGCTGGGCCTTCTGGGCCGGTCGCTCCAGTGACGCCGGCGGGTCCGGTCGGGCCTGTGCCGCCGCTACCTCCGCCTTTGAAGCAGGTGATAAGCGACGTGAAGGTAATGGGAAGACGGTTACTGTAGCGGAGCGAGACTCCACCCGTTTCATTTGTATTGGTCAAGAAGAGTGGGATCACGGTCGTGGCTGTCGTGCTGCTGGTGATCGTCGCTTCCTGGGTTGAGTAGTACGGAAGGCTCGGGGCCGTGAACACTGCGAACCCGCGACCGGTGGCACCGAAATTCTTCCCGGTAAGGGTGATTTCTGTCCCCGGGCATCCCGAGCTCGGGCTGGCTCCTTCGAGAACCGGCTTACTGTGTGAACCGTGCGCTTGGGCACTGCCGGCAAACAGCAGTCCGAGCGTCATCGCGACGCCGACATAGCCGAAACGCCTAACAAGTCTCAAAAGCATCCCTGAAAACATCAAAAGCTCCTCCGATTTCGATCGATCTGAACGCGTCCCGACGCCGCTTTCGCAGGGCAGGGCCGCCACCCAAACAAAGAATAGGTCCTCGAGCTCGTCAGACTGACAGCCCTCCCTGGCTCGCGGCTGCTAGCGGAGAGATCGCAACCTCCATCCAGGAGGTTACCAGTTGGCTGGGCGCACTGTCAAGGTACACGGCAGGGTTATACCCCGCCCCCGCCGGCGCAAACGCGACGAACGGAGCTCGCTCCACATCGTCCCGGCGGCGGGGCGCTCGGGGCCCCGCGCCAGGGGCCCTCGCCCGGCCGATACGGGGGCCCGAAAACGCAACACGAGGCCCTCCGTTTGTGCTAGACTCCGCACCTGTCCCCCGTCGATGGGGGCGGTCGAAGCCGAGTAGTGGGAGGAGGTAGCCAAGCTCGCATAGACAGACTTCCCAGGGCAGATCCGCTGTCGCCGTTCGCGATGGCGAGGCGCCTGCGCGCCAGCGCCGATAAGGGAGCTCGGTGGCGGCTCGAAGGGCCTCTCGAGCGCTCTGTGTGCCAGAGCAGGAGAGGGATGCCCAACCAAGAACGATCGCGGGGCGCAAACCCGATCAGGAAGGCGCGCCGTGAGTCATCAAACGAAGATCCTGGCCGAGCGGCGAGGATTTGGGAAACGCAAAACAGTCAACAGGAGGAGACACATATCATGAGCAAGAAGCTCTATATGGGTATCGGTCTTGTACCGCTGCTCGCCACAGCCGCATTTCTAATGGCGCCCATGGCGGCGCAGGGCGCGACTTGCATAAACCCCTGTCATCCGCATTGGTACGTCAACGGCAGCGAAGTCGCCCAAGGTGAAGAAGTACAGACACTCGCGTGGGGTGCACTCACGCTCGAATCCGAACCAGCCGGGAAAGCTGCGCCGGTCACATGTAACAATGTAGCCGGGGGCACCGTCGAGAATCCGGTAGGTGGCGGTTCCGGTATCGGAAATACCGAGAATTTCGCCACGTATCAGTGCGTTGACACCGAATGTCCGGCAGGCGTAGTTGCGAACTGGGAAAAAGAATTCAATGTCGTCTCTCCCCCGCAATTCCTGCCATGGCCGAGCGAAGTAACTGGGTCGAACACGACGAACCAGTCTACGAAAACGTTCAAGCTCAACAGCACGGGCGTCAAGGTGGAACTTGAGTGCGACGCGCGCCACATGACCTCGGGCAATGCAGCCTGCGGGGAGCACCTCTCGTGCACACCGCAGACGGAATCGACCAAGATCCAACCAGGGATATGCAGCGCAGCCACGAGTACTCCCTTCGAACCCGGTGTCAACGAATTGTGTTGGCTCGCGGCACCTGTCAAGTGCGAAACCATCGCCCCGACGCACCTGCAGGACCCTCAACTCGAAAATGGGACCAATCAGGGGAACGGCCAGAGCAAGCTTATCTTCAACCAGCCCGCTGGTTCTGGGCTGAGCTGCGCCTCTGGTGCGCTCACAGGTATTACCTCGCAGTCCCTCAAAACCATGGGTTACCTAGGATCGGAACTCGTTCAAGTCAAAAACACAGAAGGACCAGGGGGGCCACTGTCGTAGGGCAGAATTACACAGGTCGTTAGCGGCCTGTCAGCAGAGAAGCGAGGTGAGGCCGCGACGATTCGCGGCCTCACCTATTTACATGGGGAGCCGTCCGTGGGATTTCTCCCGTGGAGCCTTACCAAGCGAAGTCCTCGAGCGTGTCCGGCGATCGGGGCTTCGCTCGTCTAAGGGGCAAGGACACGCTCGAGGCGAGGTTCGGCTCCGCCGAGCCTGCCCCCAGCGAAGAGGGCGGGCCCATGCTCACGGGCAACTGCCGCCTCGTGCCAACGGTATGCTAAATTCACTGGCAGTCGATGATCGGTACCATCCGGAGGGACGGACCCTCGGAGGAGAGAGAGCAATGATCAGCAGAGTCATGGTTTTGGCCCGGCGCAACTCGCCGAGTGCGTGGGTGTTGCGGGTCTTATGATCAGCAGAGTCATGGTTTTGGCCCGGCGCAACTCGCCGAGTGCGTTGCTGTTGGGCGTCTTGGCGTCCGTTGGGCTGGCGCTCGCGCTGAGCACCACGTCGGCGATGGCGGCCGCATGCGCCAACGAACAGCTCCGCAAGGAAAGCAACGTCGACCCCACCACCGGCCAGCCTTACTCGACCGAACTCCCGGACTGCCGGGCGTATGAGATGGTCAGCCCGGTCGAAAAGCAGGGACATGGCGCGGGCGTCGGCGTGAGCAACAACGGACCAAACGTGCTTCCAATCGCCGTTGCACCCACGGGAGAACCGGTTGGGTGGTCCTCAGAAGGGGACTTCCTCGAACCAGAAAACTTCGATGTCACGCGCGAATCCCCCCTCAATGGATATCTGTCGCGGCGCGGCGAGTCGGGTTGGACCGCGTCATCGGCGTTCGCGCCGCGCAGTCTCGTGGATGGACCATCTCCGAACGGCGGTGGGCTCGAAGGTGATCTCTCACTTGACCTGAGCTCGGAGCACGTGAGTTGCGGTACGGTTCCTACGGGGGAGGGAGAAAGGGGCGGCGAGGCCGCAAGTTTGGCGTGCGCGTTGCAAAAGGACGGCGGCGAATGGGAACGGAGTCCACTTTATACGACAGTCGCCGGCAACCAAGCGGGAGGCGAAACCTACCTCGGCGCATCCGCTGATCTTTCACGTGTCTTTTTCCAGCCGAAGGCCCCTCTACAGCTTGAAATAGGTGAAGATAAAAGCAGTTTTAGCAAAAGCGGCGGGATCTATGAAGTAGCGGGGATGGGTACGGGTTCGCGGTACCTTCGCCTTGTGAACGTCAATAACGGCGGCGGAGAGCTACTGACAGTATCAGAATCAGGGCAGTTGCTGGGTCCGCTGATCGGGGCCGCTCGAAACAATCCCAGGGTCTATGGTAGTTCCTATCATGCGATCTCTGAAGTTGGGGGGGTGTTCTTCACTGCGCAGCCGCCAGGGAGCCCGATTTTGACCCTGTATGCGCGCATCCATTGCGTGCACACCACAGAAAATGAACCGACGTGCAAGGAAGACGGTAACGGCGAATATCTGGAAACGGTGAATGTCTCCAACCCGACGCCGTCGGAGTGCACGGTGACTGGCACGGTGACTGGATGTCCGAAAGCATGCACGGCAGCAGAAGAAGTAAAACTGGGAGCAACGCTCGCCAAAGAAGAGTGCCAAGGCCTGAAGCCGGCGACCTTCGAGGGTGCCTCGGCCGATGGGTCGAAGGTGTTCTTCACGACCAAGCAGCGGCTGCTGAGCAGCGATACCTACGAAACTGCGGATCTCTATGAGTATGATTTCAAGGCGAAAGCAGGCGAAAACCTGATCCAGATCTCCGCCGGTGAAGCCGGGCAACCCGTACCCGGGGGGGCGGAAGTGAAGGGTGTGCTCCGCACGGCCACGGACGGCAGCCATGTCTATTTCGTCGCAGGCGGTGTGCTCACGACGGAAAAAAACGGGAGCGGTGAACAAGCGGTCAAAGGCCAGTCCAACTTGTACGGCTATGACACGGTCACGCACAAAACCAGGTTCATAGCGACGACCTCGCTTAAGCCCGGCGCGTTCGACGTGGAAGAACCGGTCACGGCCGGGAGCACAAGTAAGATAGAAGAGGACGACGTTGAACGGAAAGTACAGGTTACGCCTGACGGCAAGGATCTCGTGTTCTCCAGCCCGGTCAAGCTGGCCGGGAACACAAACGAAAATGCAAAAAAGGAACCGGTGGAGGCCGTCTACCGGTACGACTTCGAAACGGGTGAACTGACGTGGGTGTCGCATGCCGCGCCCCGTTGTGCCAGGCCCGAATGCGCACCAGAAGCTGGCACCGAAGCTTATGGGGCGTACGTTGCTGCGCGGCCCGGGGACGCGCCGTACTCCAGCGGTCCGTATGCTGACGTCGAAGACTGGAACAGGGCGGTCAGCGGGCTCAAGGTAGGGGAAGGCAACGAAGAATATGTAGATCAGAACGACGGTGAATACATCATCTTCACGACGCGCCAGCAGCTACAGAAGAACGACGCAGACGGAGGCGTGAATGTCTACGAGTGGCACTGCTCCTCACCCTGCAATCACCCAGGCGGGGAAGGGGAAGGGCCCGGAGAAGGCACGGTCCACATGATCTCCGACGGGCACGACTCAGAACGGGGCGTCGCATACAGCGAAGGGGCCACCGAAGCTGGAGCGACCATGTCGGCGACTGGCTCGGATATCCTGTTCACAACCGATACGCGGCTCGTGGGGCAGGACACCGATGTGATGCGTGACGTCTACGACGCCCGCATCGGCGGTGGCTTCGCCGCGCCGCCCCCGCAACTCACGTGCTCTGGCGAACCTTGTCAGGGGAGCTCATCGGTGCTGCCGACGTTTGGACCCTCGCCGAGCTCTGAGTCTGCTGCTGCCGGGAACCTCACCTCAGCGGGAAGCGGGACTCTTGCGTTCCAGACGACGAAGCCCAAGCCGAAGCCGTTGACGCAAGCAGAGAAGCTCGCCAAGGCGCTGAAGGCGTGCAAGGGAAAGCCAAAGAAGAAGCGAGCCGCGTGCGACTCGCAGGCCAGGAAAAAGTACCCCACCAAGACCACCAAGGCCAAGAAGAACGTCAAGGCGAAGAAAAGCGATCGGAGGGGCAACTGATGCTCACCGCCTTTGCGAGCCTTGCAGGGCGGCGTGGCCGCTGTCTTCTGCTCGCCGTGGTCGCGGGCGGCGCAACGGCGCTGTTTGGGGCCCCCGCGCTCGCCGCTCCGACGTTGGGCATCACGATGACCCACGCCAACCCGTACGGTCTCCAGGTCGCGGCCTGTCCCCTTGGAAAAGAAAGTCTTGATCCCGATTGCGGGGTCGACCCGTTTAGCGGCAGCGGCGTGAGCTTCGCGCGTGAAAGCGGCTTCGACGCGTACACAATCACGGTCACGAATACATCCGGGGAAACGGCTCCGTCGGACAAGGTTGGCTCGACGTTGACTTGCGTCGGAGGTGCGCCGAGCGGAGCCTCCCTTGCCTATCAGTGGCTGCGGAATGGGGAAGCGATCGGCGCTGCGCACGCCGCCAGCTACGGACTCGAACCCGCCGATGAAGGCAAGGTGATCCAGTGCGAGGTGACGGCGAGCGACGGCAACGGCGCGACCGCGGCCGTCAGCGAAGGCGCGTTGGTGGCGCCGGGGGGCGGGGAAGACGTCGCGCCCGGCGGGCGGGTGAAGATCTCATCTACTGCGACGCCGGGCAAATGGTTGGTCGGGGAAACCGTGACGTGCACCACAGAAGAAGGCGTCAGCATCGGCTATCAGTGGCTACGGAATGGCGAAGCGATCGCCGGCGCGACCGCCGAAACCTACAAGCTCGCCACAGCCGATGAACACAACGCGCTCCAGTGCGACGGTACCGAGACCGCCGCTGGCGGCAGCCTCGTCGCCATGAGTAGCAGCTCAGAAGTGGTGGTGGCGGGCGGAGGCGAAAACGAGCCGGAACTGCCGGGGGCGGAAGCCCAGCTGCCAGTGGCCACCGTCGTCGACCAGCTCCCCGCAGGGATGGTGCTCACCGCAGCCCCGGTACAGCTCCTGCCGGTACCCCCCTCCTCAGGCGACTGGGCTTGCAAGATACTCCACGGCCGCTTCGAGGGTAAGGAATTTGAAGGGCCCAGCGCCTTCAGATGCTCGACGTCGCACACGCTGGAACCCGGGCATCACTACGAAGCGATCGTGGCGAACCTGGACGTCACGCAGCGGGCAGCCAACCCGTCAACGAACGTGGCGACGGTGAGTGGCGGCGGCATCGCGTCCGCGAGCAGCACCGAAAAAGAAGGCGAAACGACCGTCACTCCTGCTGTCCCGTTTGGGATCCATTGCTTCGCAGTGAGCATCCTGGATGAATCGCAGAGGATCCTGAAGGAATCGCAGCCGGAAAAGACCTGTGAAGAAGGGAAAAGTGAAGAAGGACCGATCCCGGCGGGCGGCCACCCGTTCAGCGAGGGTACCGAATTCGTTATGAACTACACGACATCGTCTGGCGAAACGTCGCTTGAACCGATCGTCCCCAGGCTGGTGTCGGCGGCTGGCGGTCCAAAGGAAATCGAAGTCTCTCTGCCGCCTGGCGTACTCGGCAACCCGCAGAACATTGCGGAGTGTGCGTTCGCGTTGCTGCAGGTCAACAAGTGTCCGGCGGACGCAGCTGTGGGCTACACCGATACAACCTACGACACAGCAGACATCGAAGGTGGTAAACCCCACCCGCTTGCCACCCCCACACCCCAGATCTCGAGCGAACTCAGTGCGTATCACGCCCTTATCTATAACTTGGTGCCCACCGTGGGGCATCCGGCGGAGTTCGGCTTTGTGATCATCGGGAGGGTACCGATCGAGCTTGACGCGAAGGTTCGCAGTGATGGGGATTACGGTGTTAGCGTCGGCGACAGCGCGGTCGCAGAAAAGGTGCTTGGTGTCAGGGCGACGTTTTGCGAGTACGGAGCGCACGGAGCTGGATCGACCTTCTCCTGCAACAAGGAATCGGAAGCTCCCTTGGTGGGTGCCAAGCCGTTTTTGACAAACCCGACGCAGTGTTCCTCCGCGGCGCCGACTTGGAGTCTACGGTCGAACCCGTGGGATGAACCAAAGGATCAGCTGTCAGAACCGGTCGCCATGAACCAGCTCGAGGGCTGCAATCTGCTCCAGTTCCACCCGGAAATCGAATTCAAGCCGGGCGCGGCGAATGAAGGCGGCACTGATGAGGCGGATGAGCCCACGGGCGTGACGCTCAACCTCAAGGTGCCGCAGACCAACGAAGCGAGCGTCAAGGCGACACCGGCGCTCAAGAACATTAAGATGACCCTGCCCGAAGGGATGACGGCGTCCCCCTCGGCGGCGGACGGGCTGGAAGCGTGCAGCAACGCACAGTTCGGCCTGGGAACGGAATTCGGGCCGGGGGCGCCAAAGGTCGTGCCTGAACCCGCGGCCAAGGCCGCGTCGTGCCCGGCCGCCTCGCAGATTGGCGCCGTGGAAGTATTCACACCGCTGCTGAGCGGGGCGCCGGTGGTCGAAGGCACACCGCCGCGCCAAGGAGAGGAAAGCGAACGACTGACGTGCTCGCAAGGCATGTGGAGCGATGGCCCGTGGAGCCGCAGTGCCGAACAGCGCGAAGGCGGCGTCGAAGAACTTGAAAACGGCGACCACGAAAGGCTCAAGCTCTCCTACCAGTGGCTGCTGAGCGGGGCCGCAATCCCAGGAGCGACAGAAAAGCTCTACGCGTTCACACCGGAAGCATTCGTGAAGGACGAGGGCCAGTCGCTGCAGTGTCAGGTCACGGCCGCCAACGCCGGCGGCAGCTCTGTCGCCGTGAGTCGGGACACCCTAGTCCAACCCCAATCTTCCCCAGCGCCGCCCTTGCCGCCGCAAAGCATCGCAGCGCCGAGCGGGACCCCGTCGGCGGGCAGCACGCTGACGTGCGCCCCCGGCACGTGGACCAGCAGCACCGCGCTGGCGCCATTCACGTTTGAGTGGCTGCGCAACGGCGCCCCGATCACTGGCGCGACCGGCGAAGCGTACAAACTCGGCGCCGAAGATGAAGGCAGGGTCATCCAGTGCCAGGTAACCGCCTCAAACGAATCGGGCGCCAAAAAAGGTGAACATGGTGGCGTCACGATCGCCGACAGCGCGGCCGTCGTGGTCTCGCCCGAAGCATCTCCGGCGCCGCCGCTGCCAGGGGCGGCATTGCAGGGTCAGCTGTTCGTGGGCGAACCGGAATGCTCGCCCTGCACGGAAGCCAATCACGATGCGCTCGACGGCAGGATCTTCCGCCTGTTCCTGCAAATCCAGGATCCGAGCGCCGGCGTTATCGTCAAGGTCCATGGCACGACATCCGTGAACGAACAGACGGGTCAGCTGACGACGGAATTCGTTGACCAGCCCCAACAGCCATTCGAACTGCTGCAGTTGAAGCTCAAGGGCGGGCCAAGGGCGCCGCTTGCCAACCCGCAGGCCTGTGGGTTGGCCAAGACAACCACGGAACTGACCCCGTGGAGCGCTGGCCTCGGTGGACCCTCGGGCACAGAACCGGGTTCATCAGAAGAAGGCGACTTCCCGCATGCAGAATTCAACGTCAACGGATGCCCAGCGACGACGCTGTTCCATCCGTCCTTCAACGCGGGCACCGCGGGGCCCAGCGCGACGACCGCCGCTGCGAGCCCGTCCTTCTCGCTTACACTCTCACGCGAAGACCGCGAACAGGACCTCTCGGGCGTCCAGGTCCACATGCCGCTAGGGCTTGTCGGGAAGATCGCCGGCATCCCGCGATGCGGGGAAGCGCAGGCGAACGCTGGGACGTGCGGCCCCGAAAGCCAAGTCGGCACCGTGGAAGCCGGTGCGGGCCCGGGTCCAGACCCCTTCTTTGAGACAGGGAGGGTGTACCTGACCGGCCCCTACAAGGGCGCCCCGTTCGGTCTGTCGATCGTCACCCCGACGAAAACCAAAGCATTCGACCTCGGCAACGTTGTGGTGCGCTCCGCGATCAGCATCGACCCGCATACGGCGGCCGTGACAGTCACCTCCGACCCCCTGCCGCAGTTCAGGGATGGCGTGCAGCTGAGGATCCGCAAGATCAACGTGAACGTCAACCGGGCCGGTTTCATGCTCAACCCGACCAATTGCTCTGCGCAACAGGTTGCGGTCACGCTCACCTCCGCCCAGGGCGCGAGTGCCAACGTCGCCTCGCCGTTCGGGCTTGGGGGCTGTAAGAGCCTGCCGTTCCACCCGACGTTCACAGCGACCACGCAAGCCAAAACGAGCAAAACCCAGGGCGCGAGCCTGGACGTGAAGATCACCTACCCGCCGGGGGCCTACGCGAACATCGCGAAAAGCGTGACCGAACTACCCATCGCATTGCCCTCCAGGCTGACGACGATCCAGAAAGCCTGCCCGGACACGGTGTTCGAAGCGAACCCCGCCGCGTGCCCCGAAGGTTCGGCGATTGGGACCGCCACGGCGTACACGCCGCTGCTCGAACACCCGCTCACCGGGCCGGCCTTCCTGGTCTCTCACGGCAACAGGGCCTTCCCGGACATCGTGATCGTGCTGCAGAGCGAAGGGATCACAGTCGACCTCGACGGACTCACGGACATCAAAAAAGGCATCACCAAGACGACGTTCGAATCGGTGCCCGACTCCCCCGTTTCGAAGTTCGAACTGAACCTCCCGGAGGGTCCGCACTCGGCTCTCGCCGCGCCCGCGAACTTGTGCGAAAAACAGCCGCTGCTCCTGCCGACGATTCTCACCGGCCAGAACGGCGCTGTGCTCAAGCAGAACACGAATATTGCGGTCATAGGCTGCTCCCCGACGGTCACGATCACCAACGCGAAGCTCAGCGGCAATGCCCTACTGGTGAAGATCAAGGTGAGCGAAAAGGGAGCCGTGAGGATCAGCGGCAGGGGCCTGAAGACGACTAAGAAGAACCTGGGCGCGGGCAACTATCAGATCCGCGTGCCGTTCACCAAGTTCGGCAGGTCACTGCGCAAGCACCGCAAGAAGACGACCCTGCGCGTCAGCCTGACGGCGGGAAAACGGGCGGTCGCGAAGACCTCGTCCGTGCGCCTCTAGCCCGGGTCGCAGTTTCACGGTAGAGGTGACCTCGGACGGAGAGGGTTTGGTTTCGCACGCGGGCGCTGCGCTGGTGGCCGAGACAGCCGACCGGGTCGGGCTGACGAAAGCGCTCTCGCGTGCGTTTCGACGATGCGCTTCAGGGCCAGCAGGCACGATCGGGGCCGCGTGAGCACGGTGCGTGACCAAGAGCCGCTGTTCGGAGCGGTCGCCTCGCACACCACCGCATTTTCAGCGTGATCCAGCAGATCCCCACAGACCCGGCACTGCTTGAGGGAGTGCCCGCCGCCACGCAAAGGGAAGGGCCAGGGCGTGGGAGCTCGGTGTGAAGCCCAGGCGAGCTGATCATCGACGTCGACGCGACGCTGATCGGCGCGCATTCTGAGAAGGACGGCGCAGCGGGCAACTTTGTCAAGGGCGGCTTCGGGTTTCACCCGCTGCTCGCGTTCCTGGACGGTTCGCGCGAGGCGCTCGCCGCTCAGCTCAGAGCGGGTAACGCCGGGTCGAACACCGCCGCCGACCACATCACCGTGATTGACGATTCGCTTTCTGAGCTCCACGAGACGGTCGTCGCCGACCCCAACGTGCGGATCGTCGTGCGCACCGACTCAGCCGGCGCGATACACAAGCTGGCCGACTACTGCCGCGAGGGCCGGCTGAACCTCCTCGCCGGGGTTTGACCTGACCGAGCCCGTCCGTCAAGCGATTCTCGCGCTTCCAGAAGACGCCTGGCAAGCAGCGATCCGCCAGGACGGCGAGCCCCGCGAGGGCGCGCAGGTCGCGGAGATCACCCACCTGCTGGACCTCACAGGCTGGCCCGAGGGCTACCGGGTGATCGTCCGTCGCGAGCGCCCGCACCCGGCGCGCAGCTCTCCTTCACCGACCACGACGGCCACCGGTTCCTCGCGACCCTGACCGACCTTGATGGCGAGATGGTCGCAATCGAGTGTCGGCAACGCGCCCGCGCCAACGCCGAGGACCGCATCCGTGCCGCCAAGCAGACCGGCCTTGAGAACCTCCCGTTTCGTCACTTTCGCCTCAACCAGGTGTGACTCGATATCTCGCTGATCGCCCAAGACCTCATCGCCTGGACGCAAACACTCACACTCGACGGCGAACTCGCCATCTGCGAGCCCGAGACACTGCGCTACCGCCTCCTGCACACCGCCGCGCGCTTGGCCTTCCGCGCCCGCCGCGCCGGCTGCGCCTCCAGGACACCTGGCCCTGGGCAACCGAGCTCGCCGCCGCGTTCACACGCCTGGCTGCACTACCGCCACCCGCACGCTGAGCGCTCTCTCGCAGCCGACCACTACCACGTCGTCCGGCAGCCGCCGGCGATCACCGCTGCGCAGAAGCCCACCCAAAACGGCCAACGACCGTGCGAAACGTCGCCGGCGCGGACCAGTCCGCAAACGCCGGACGTTCACGCACCCAAAGCGTCCCGCCTAGCTTCACCCGATACGGACTACCGCACGATCCGGGCTAAGCGACGAGCACGCCTCACCTGTTCGTGACCTTGCACAGTTCGAGGTTGCGCTTGAATAGCGCGGGCAACCGGACGCCGTGCCGCATTGCTTCCAGAGATGCACCCGGTTTCTCCATCACCGCTTCGAGGACCAGATCTTCAGCGACTGATTGGCCCTGTTCGACCTTGTTCAGCTCCTGTCTGGCAAGGATACATTCACAGCTCGAAGGCGACCCTTTGGCAGCTGCGCAAGCGACCAAGAACGTGTGCGCCAGCCTCTTGGGGAACAGTCTCTTCGGCGGCACCGTTAGATGCGGCGTGCCGGTTTCCCCGCTCGGTTTGGTTGCTTCGGCTTTTTTGTCAGAGGCTTCGGGCTGCGGTTTGCGTTGAGCGGCCTTTTCGGTCGCGCTTGGTTGGCTTGCTTTGTTCGCGGGCGGAGTTTCTTTGGGGCTCGTGCTCGGGCCGACGGTGTGAGAGCTTTCGTTGGTCGGCGTGCTCGTCTGGGCGGGCGTGCTCGTCCCAGCGGGCGTGCTCGTGCTGGCGCTCGTGCTCGCCGTTTTCGTAGATTCGCCGCAGCCGCTCGCAACGAGCGCTAGCGCCACGAACAGGCACATGATCGAGGGTGACTTGGACATTCCGCTCACGTATACTAAGACATCTTTGGGCATGGTGGTTTCACAAAGCGGAGGACAGCATGCGTAGCAGGGCTGGGCTCGTTTCCTTGGTCGTCGTCGGGCTCGCGTTCGCGGGGTGTGGCGGCACGAACAAGGCCGCGAGCACCGCTGCGAGGCGTTTCTCCCCCCCGCCGCCCCCACCCGGGCCACCAGCCAAGTCGGTCACCTACAGCGTCAAGCTCGGCTCCAACGCCAACGGGCCCCGAACGAGAGCACGAGCGAGAAGCGTCCACCCATCTGGCTTCGCGCTCGTCAGCATCAAGGGTGCCAGCAATGAACTCTGCTGGAACTTCTCGCAGATCAAGAACGTCATTCCGGCGCCGACGGAAGCGGCGATCGAGGGCCAACTCTCGGTCGGCTTCATCTCGGCCCCCATCGAAGGCGAAGGATACACGCCCTCGGGCTGCCTGGAAAAGCCTCTCACCTTGCTGAGGCTGATCGAGGCAAGCCCCCATAAACTCTACGTCAATATTCAGAGCAGGACGCACCCCGAACGCGGGCTTCGTGGGCGGCTCTGAGCCAGGAGCACGGCGAGGCGGGAAGGACATCGATGCTGCGCGGGCCTCTACTAAGCGTGGGCGCGCCCTGCCTGCCTGCCCGCCTGTATCCTTGCTCGCTGTAGTCGGTCTGCGCAACCTTGAGATAAGTGCCGTGTTGTGATCGGCGTCTAGCTTTCGGCGAGCGCAGCTGTGGCTCGGGAACGACGATTGGTGGAGGTGGGTATGTTGAACGCGTCGCGTGCAGTCCGCGAGCCCGTCGGGGGTGCGTGCGGCAGTCGTCGCGGTCGTGCCGTGCTGGGCTCGTTCGGCATGTCCGCGGCTGTGGCGCTCGTGTGCGCGCACGCCGCGCTGGGTGCTCCAGCGCGCGCGTTTAGCGAGTTTCGGATCCCCGCATCAACGAGCGACCCCGGCGGGATCGCCGTTGGTCGGGAAGGCGACCTCTGGTTCACCGAGACTCGAAGGAGCGCGATCGGTCGGGTCACCCCGAACGGCAAGTTTCGCGCATTCCCACTCCCAGCGCATAGCACCCCGACCGGGATCGTGGCGGCTCCAGACGGCAGCCTCTGGTTTACCGAGGGCAACGACATCGGGCGAATCACTCCCAGCGGCACGATCAGCCAGTTCCCGATCCCCCCGACGGAAGCTCGCTTCAGCCCCACAGGACCGCTGCTAGACGGCAGCTCCCCATACGCGATCACTATGGGTCCGGAAGGCAATCTCTGGTTCCCGGAGTGGTTCGCCGACAAGATCGGGAGGATCACCCCGAGCGGCACGATCAGCCAGTTTCAGATCCCCACGGCGGAAAGCCGCCCGTACGGGATCACCCTGGGTCCGGACGGCAACCTCTGGTTCACAGAGGAGCGCGGCGACAAGATCGGGCGGATCACCCCGAGCGGCGTGATCAACGAGTTTCAGATCTCCACGGGAAACAACTTCCCGTACGGGATCACCGACGGCCCGGATGGCAACCTCTGGTTCACCGAGGCCTTCGCCGACAAGATCGGGCGGATCACCCCGAGTGGGGCGATCAGCGAGTTTCAGGTTCCCACGACCCGCAGCACTCTGTCGTACGGGATCACCGTGGGTCGGAAAGGCAACCTGTGGTTCACCGAGGAAAAAGCCGACAAGATCGGGCGGATCACGACGGGCGGCAAGATCAGCGAGTTTCGGATCCCTACGAGTGCAAGTTCCCCGACCGCAATCACGTCAAGTGCGAACGGCAACCTCTGGTTCACCGAGTGGGCCGGCAACCGGATCGGTCTGCTCCGTCCCGGGCTGCTGAGATGCCTCGTGCCCAAGCTCAAGGGAAAGACGCTCACTCAGGCCAAGAAGCTCTTGAATCAGGGGCAGTGCGTCGCGGGAAAGATCCTCGAGGCCACCAAGCACAAGGGCAAGCTCGTCGTCGTAGGCCAGACGCCGGCCGCCAAGAAGGTGCTGCCCTACGAAGCCAAGGTCACCGTGCGCCTCGGCTAGCGGTTTCAGTGGCGCTGCTCAGGGTGACGTTCATCGCCCGCAGTTGCCGGGTTAGAATGACGGTACACATCTGTGCAGGACCGAGGACTCGTCGGCCGAGGGCACCTTCGGACTCCACTCGATGACGGTCGCGCCGTAATTTCTTGCGATCACACCCGTCGAGCTGGCGGTCTGTTCGGCGCGGATCCTCCCGACAGCAGCTCTGGCCTCGGCGCTTGACGCGGTCGCACTGGCCCGCAGCAGCTCACCATCCGGCCATTGAACCGTCAGCACCGCGGAGCTTTCCTGGGTCGCTCCGGTGGGGGCCCGTTTGGCTATGCAGGCGAGGACGGGCGACGGCGACTCGGCGAGCTTCTGAACGACGGTCTGCGGGACGCTCTGCGCGCCCGTCGGGCTGTGGGCGCTGCCGCAACCGGCGAGCAGGGCGGCTGAGAGAACGGCGGCTGTGAGCGCTCTGGTCACTCCGTCCAAGCGTAGAGGGCATCGGCCAGCTCACAGCTTCTCCCCGCGCGAGCGCTGGGGAAAGGCCGGAGACGGGACTCGAACCCGTGACCCCCTGTTTACAAGACAGGCGCTCTACCAGCTGAGCTACTCCGGCGCGAGAAGCGAGCGGGTGCTCGCCAACTGTAACGGTGCCGTCGGGGACGGTGTATCTGAAGGCATGAAGCGCATCTCGACCGGGCAGGAGTCCGCGAGCCTCGAGGGCTTTCGCGAGCGCAGCCTCACGCGGGGCGTGAACCCCTTCCTGTACTGGACCCTGAGGGTGCTGTTCGTGCCGTTCTTCCTGATCTACTTCCGCATGCAGCGCGTCGGCCGCGAGCATCTGCCGCGTCACGGCGCGCTGATCCTGGCCTCCAACCACCGCAGCTTCCTCGACCCCTTCGTGATCGGCACGCTCGTGCGCCGCCCCGTCTACTACATGGCCAAGCGCGAGCTGTTCGAGAACCGCTGGCAGGCGTGGGCCCTGAACGCGCTGGGCGCTTTTCCGGTCGACCGCGGCGCGGGCGATGAGGCCGCGATGGACACCGCCCGTGCGATCCTCGCGCGCGGAGACTGCGTTGTCGTCTTCCCGGAGGGCACGCGCATGCGCTCCGGCGGGCTTGGAAGCCCCCGGCGCGGGGTCGGGCGCCTTGCACTGCAGACCGGCGCCCCGGTCGCCCCGATCGCCGTTTTCGGCACCGATCAGGTTCGCAGGGGCTGGCGCATACGCCCGCGCAAGGTTCGCCTGCGGGTCGGCGCGCCGCTTTTGTTTCCGCGCGTCGAGCAGTGCTCGCCCGCGCGCGCGGCTTCGGTGACCGAGCGCGTCTGGGCCTGCGTCAGCCTGCAGTGGGCCTGGCTGGGCGGGTTCACGGCGCCGCGCGATGAGGTCGAGCGCCCGCGCGAGGAGGTCTCGCGCCGCAGGCGCGTCCGTCAAAGGTTCTTCCCGGCAGATGAGGAGCCCGCGGCACGCGAGGAGATCCGCGCGGCCTGAGCCGCGCGGATGAACCGTGCCCGCGGGCCGGGTCGGGCAAAGGCTGGAGGATAGGGTGTGCGATGAGTGAGCGAAGGAGGCCCTCAGAAGCCCAAGTCACAGCTGGACGCGGAGTTCTCAGAGCTCTATCGCGCCCACCTGCGCGACGTCTACAGCTATGCCTACTATCGCGTGGGAGACCACCACGATGCCGAGGACTTGACCGAGCAGACGTTCCTGCAGGCCTATCGCCACTTCGAGCGGGCCCAGCGCGAGTCCGACGGGCGCCCGCTCAGACCGTGGCTGATCCGCATCGCGCACAACCTCGCGGCCAACCTCTATCGCGATCGCTCGCGCAAGCCGTCCTGGCCGATCGACGAGACGACGACGCTGGCGGCGCCACACACCACCGAGCAGCTCGTCGAGGGCCGCGACGAGCTCAGCCGCGTGCTGGACGGGGTGCGCCTGCTCCCGGACGACCGCCGCGAGGCGCTGATCATGCGCTTTGCGCTCGGCATGGACAACCGCGAGATCGCCCGGGCTCTCGGCCGCTCCGACGGCGCCACCAAGGTTCTCATCCACCGGGCCATCAAGCAGCTGCAGGAGCTCGTGGGCGACGCTCTCGTGGAGGGCGAGCGGGATGAGTGAGGCACTCCCCAACTTCGAGGGTCTTCTGCGTGAAGCGCTTGCGCCGGTCGAGCCGCCCGAGGATCTGATCGTGCGGCTCGAGAGCACGCTGACCTCGATCACCGAGATGGCCGCCGGCGAGCTCGAGGCGTGGGAGCTCTCCACGATGCGCGATCCGCGCAACTGGGCCCGGCCTGCGGTGGCGCTCGTGGCCGGCGGCGCGGCCGGCACGGCGCTCGTGCTGCTGCGCGCCCGCCGGCGCGGGCGCAGCTCGCACACCGCCCTAGGCGGCGTGCGCCTGCCGAGCTTCGACGGCTCCGCCGCCGAGCGCGCGCTGCGCGATCTCGGGCGCGAGACGCGCAAGCTGCTGGGCGATCGCTGAGCCCCGCCACCGGCGGTCAGGCGCAACCCGAGCCGGTAGGGTCCCTGCCCCTCATGGCCACCTGCTACCGGCATCCCTCCCGCGAGACCGGCGTCGCCTGCTCGAACTGCGGGCGGCCCATCTGTCCCGACTGCATGACCACCACGCCGGTCGGCATGCGCTGCCCGGAGTGCTCCAAGCAGGGGACCAAGGTGATGCGCATGCGCGACATGGCCAAGGTGCCGCGCGTCACCTACACCCTCATCGCGCTCAACGTCATCGCCTTCCTCACCGAGCAGGGGCAGCTGTCGCTGTTCGGCTCCAACATCCACGGCAAGGTCATCAACGAAGGCGTGCTCTACCGCGGCGGGATCGTCGAAGGCCAGTACTGGCGGCTCGTCTCGAGCGCCTTCCTGCACGAGAACTTCATCCACATCGGCTTCAACATGTACCTGCTCTACCTGCTCGGCATGATGCTCGAGCCGGCCATCGGCTCGGTCAGGTTCTTCGCCATCTACTTCACCGCGCTGCTGGCCGGCGCCTTCGGCGCCCTGTTCGCCACCGCCTCGCCCTCCCTGGGGGCATCCGGGGCGATCTTCGGGCTGATGGGGGCGGCGGTCGTGGAGCTACGCTCGCGCCGCGTCAGCGTCATGGAGTCGGGCATCGGCGGCCTCATAGTGATCAACCTCATCCTCAGCTTCAGCCTTTCCAACATCTCGGTGGGCGACCACATCGGCGGGCTGATCGGCGGCGCCGTGGCTGCCCTGGCGATCCGCACCGCCGACACCCGCAAGGTGCCGGCGCTCGGGCTGATCGCCTGCCTGCTCCTGTCAGCGGGCTGCGTGTTCGGCGCCATCGCCGTTGCTGGCGCCTCCGGCACGGGCCTCGCCTGAGCGGCCGGGGACCGCGAGCGCTTCGGCGCCGCCGGGCGCCTCAGGCAGGCAGTCGCGGTGCAGGATGTGCCCCAGCAGCTCGAGGCCGTCGATCAGCCGCGGGCCCGGGCGCGAGAAGTAGGCCGATCCGTTCACCGCCACGATCCGCGCGGCGTTCAGGCCGGCGAGCTCGCCGGCATAGGCCTCCGCCTCCGCCAGCGCCCGCGGTGCGTCATAGCCGCAGGGCATCACCACCACCACCTCGGGCTCAGCGGCCGCAAGGGCCTCCCAGGACACGGTCCGGGAGGGCTCACCGGCCCGGCCCAGCACGTCCCGGCCCCCGGCCAGCTCGATCAGCTGGGGCGTCCAGTGCCCCGCCACATACACGGGGTCGAGCCACTCGAGGGCCGCCACCCGCGGTCGCGGCCGTCCCTTCACCGCTCCCACGACGCGCGCGATGCGCTCCTCAGCGTCTTCGAGCAGCTCGGCGCCCTGCCCCAGGTGCCCCGTGGCGGCGGCCACCGTGGTTACGTCCGCGAGCGTCTCATCGAGCGTGTTGGGGTCAAGCGCGATCACCCGCGGGGCCCCGGGCAGCCGTTGGGCCAGCTCGGCCACATCCTCGTAGGAGACCGCGCACACCGGGCACAGCGCCTGGGTGACGATCAGCTCGGGCTCCAGGGCGGCGAGTGCATCGCGGTCGAGCTCATAGATCGCTCCTCCCTCGAGCGTGCGCTCGCGCACCGCGCGGTCGATCTCCGCGGCGCCCAGCCCCGCGGGCAGCACGTCGCGGGTGACCCGCGGCAGCTCGAGGGCCGCGGGCGGGTGATCGCACTCGTGGGTCACCGCCACCAGCTCATCGCCGGCGGACAGCGCGAACAGGAGCTCGGTGGCGTGGGGAACGAGGCTCACGATCCGCATCAGGAGACTGTACGCGCAACCCAGCCGCGGTAATCTCGTCGGTGGAGATGGCAGTCCTCCCCGACGCGGACATCGAGCAGCGGCTCACCGAGATCGGTGGCTGGCGCAGGGGCGAGGGCTCCTCGATCGTGCGCGAGTTGAAATTCGCGGACTTCGCCGCCGCGATCGCGTTCGTCAACAGCGTCGCCGAGCTCGCCGAGGCGGCGAACCATCACCCCGACATCCTCGTGCACGGCTACAACATGGTGCGCCTCACGCTGTCAACCCACTCCGAGGGAGGGCTGACCGGCGCCGACTTCAAGCTGGCCGCCCAGATCGATCGCGTTGCCTGACCGCGCACAGGGCCGATCCGCGTCCGACGATCGCCCTTGCTAGGTTTGACTGGTCGGCAACAGATGAACGACGACGAAGAACTTCCCCGAAGTAGCGTGGCCCGGACGGTCCGCACCCGCGGTCCCGGCCGGGACAGCACCGATGCGAGACACCCCCCCCGGGCGGGGACCGCCGGCCTGGCGTGAACGGCCTGAAGCTCATCATCGCGGCCGTGCTGGTCGCGATCAATGCGTTCTTCGTAATCGCCGAGTACGCGCTCGTGCGCTCGCGCCGGGCGCGGCTCGAGCTGATGCGCGAGGAAGGCGTTCGCGGCTCGGGGCTGGCGCTCGAGCAGCTGGGCAGCATCAACGAGTACATCTCCGCCGTCCAGATCGGCGTGACGATGACCTCGATCGGCATCGGGGCGCTCGCCGAGCCCGCGCTCGCCGACATCCTCAAGAGCGCCTTCGGCGGCCCCCTCAGCCACGGCGTCGCCGTCGCGGTCTCGGCGGTGCTCGCCTTCCTGATCATCGCCTCCACCCAGCTCGTGGCGGGCGAGATGGTGCCCAAGTTCTACGCGATCAACCGCGCCGAGGCCGTGGCGCGGCGCGTCGCCCGCCCGCTGCAGGCGTTCAGCGTGCTGTTCCGCCCCTTAATAGTCGTGCTGACGGCCGTCGCCGACCGGATCCTGCGGCTGCTCGGCGTGGACATGAGCCTCGAGCGCCGCGGCGGGTCCCCGGATGAGCTGAAGCGCCTGATCGCCGAGTCCTATGCGGGCGGGCACATAGATCCCGGCGAGGCGGGCATGCTGACGGGCGTCTTTCACCTGCACGAACAGGAGGCGCGCCAGGTGATGACGCCGATCCCCGCCGTCGTCACGATCGACATCTCCCAGGACGTCGAGACCGCGCTTCAGCTGTGCGTCTCGAGCGGGCACACGAGGCTAGTGGTCACCGAGGGCGAAGACCGCGATCGCGTGCGCGGGCTCGTGCACGTCTCAGAGCTCGCGCGCCAGCTGATGCAGGAGGGGCCGCACGCCTCCGTGCAGCCGATCGTCCACGACGCGCTGATCGTGCCCGAGACCAAGCCGCTGGACGACCTGCTCGCCGATCTGCAGCGCCAGCGCGCGTCGCTTGCGATCGTCGTCGATGAGTACGGCCGCGTCGTCGGCATCGTGACGGTCGAGGACATCATCGAGGAGGTCGTCGGGGAGATCGCCGATGAGACCGATCCGGCCGCCGGCGAGGTGCGCAGGCTCGCCGACGGCGACTGGTTCGTGCGCGGACACGTCCCCGTCACCGACCTGGCCGACTACGGCCTCGATCTGCCGGTGGACACCGACGCCTACAACTCGATCGGCGGCTTCGTCTTCGCCGAGCTCGGCCGGCTGCCCCGCCGCGGCGACACGGTCAACGCCGACGGCTACTCCATCCGCGTCGAGTCCGTGCGCGAGAACCGCGTCGAGGCCGTGCGCATCCGCGAGCGCCGCCCGGCGTCACCGCCGGCGGCCGGGCCTTAAAGACCTCCGGCCCGCGGGGGGAGCGGGCCGGAGATTTCGTTGCACTGAGGAGGAGGCAGTGTGCGTTGCGACCTTACGTCGCATATACAAGTATTGCCAGCTCCATCAATTTGGCCTAAAAGTCGGCGAAGTCTTCCTAAAGCCTGGCGGGCAGCCTTGCAGGTGCTCAGTAGCTGTGGAAGCCCCGGCCGCTCTTGCGCCCGAGGGCCCCCTCTGAGATCAAGAGCTCGACCCGGGGTGGGATCTGCTCGCCGATCGTCTCACCGATCGCCTGGGAGACGTCGAGGCCCACGAGATCGAGCAGGGCCAGCGGCCCCAGCGGGTGCCCGGCGCCCAGCTTCATGCAGGTGTCCACGTCGGCCGGGTCCATGCCCGTCTCTTCCACGAGCCGCACCGCGCTGAACAGATACGGGAACAGCAGCCGGTTGACCACGAACCCGGGCACGTCGGGAACCTCAACGGGCGTCTTCTCGAACGCCTCGCACACCGCGAGCGCCCGGCTGCGGGTGTCCTCGGTGGCCTCCTTCGGGAAGATCAGCTCGATCAGCTTCATCCTGGTGACGGGGTTGAACACGTGCAGCCCCAGGAACCGCTCGGGGCGCCCGCTCTCTGCTGCCAGGCGCTCGATCGACAGCGATGAGGTTGTGCTGGCGAGGATGGCCTCCGGGCCGAGGATGGCGCCGAGCTCTGACAGCAAGCCCGCCTTGACGTCGTGGTCCTCCACCACCGCCTCCACCACGAAGCTCGCCCCGGCCAGAGCCTGGGCGTCGGTCACGATCTGCACGTGTGCCGGATCCACGTCCGCCTCCAGGCGGCTGAGGGTCTTCTCCACGGTGGCCCGCGCCCGCTCGGCCGAGTCGGTTGACCGGGCGAGCAGCAGCACCGGGCCGTGGTGGGCCGCGGTTGCGGCCAGGCCGCAGGCGATCGCGCCGCTGCCGGCTATCGCGAGATGCTCGTTCACGTGCTCTCCTCTCTAGGCGATTTGACTGACGAGTCGGCGATTGACTGACCAGTCAATCTATGAACTGTGACCGCGATAGAGTAAGGGGTACGGGCAATAAACCTTAGGAGGACTCCTGAAATGAGGCAACCAGAGGGCCGCGAGGTCGTGATCGTTGAGGCGGTGCGGACTCCGATCGGCCGTGGGCACCGCGAAAAGGGCTACTACAAGGACACCCACCCCAACGAGCTTCTGGGCAAGTGCTACACCGAGATCATTGAGCGCGCCGGCATCGACGCCTCAGAGGTCGAGGACGTGATCGCAGGCTGCGTCTCGCAGTTCGGCGAGCAGGGGCTGAACGTCGCCCGCAACGCCTGGCTTCAGGAGGGGCTGCCGATCGAGACGCCCGGAACGACCGTAGACCGCCAGTGCGGATCCGCGCAGCAGGCCGTCAACTTCGCCGCCGGGCTGATCGCCGCCGGCGTGCACGACGCGATGATCGGCTCCGGCGTCGAGCACATGGGCCATCTGCCGTTTGCGGCCGTGATGCAGACCCAGCAGGAGTTCGGCGGGGCCTTCACCCCCGAGCTGATGGCCAAGCACAACATCGTCGGGCAGGGGCTGGGCGCAGAGATGATCGCCGACCAGTGGGAGATCCCCCGCTCAGAGCTCGACGAGCTGGCGGTGCGCTCGCACAAGCTCGCCCACCAGGCCACCGAGGAGGGCCGCTTCGAGCGGGAGATCGTGCCGATGTCGGTCAACGGCGACACGTTCGTCACCGACCAGGGCATCCGCCCGGACACGAGCCTCGAGGCGCTGTCGCAGCTGAAGCCGGCCTTCAAGCCGGACGGCAAGATCACCGCCGGCAACGCCTCGCAGATCTCAGACGGCGCGGCCGCCGTGCTCTTGATGGCCGCCGACAAGGCCAAGGCGCTCGGGCTGACGCCGCGCGCGCGGATCGTCGACCAGACGACCGTGGGCTGTGACCCGGTGAAAATGCTCGAGGGCCCGATCCCGGCCACTCGTAAAATCCTCGACCGCAACGGCATGAGCATCGATGACATCGACCTGTTCGAGATCAACGAGGCCTTCGCCCCGGTGGTGGCCGCCTGGCGGCGCGAGCACAACCCGGACATGGACCGCGTGAACGTGAACGGCGGCGCGATGGCCCTCGGGCACCCGCTCGGCTCCACCGGCGCGCGTCTGATCACGACGCTCCTGCACGAGCTGGAGCGCTCGGACAAGGAGATCGGCTTCGTGACGATGTGCTGCGGCGGTGGCCTCGGCACCGGCACGCTGATCCAGCGCGTCTGAGGCCCCCTCAGACAGGCAGGCGGCCTATCCGCCGCTCGGTCCCCCGCCGGTCCAGCTGACTGCGATCGGCGGGAGGGCCAGCAGCGCCGCCCAGGTGGGGGCGTCTGTCAGGCCGCTTGCGGGGATGCCGTGGGCGGTCTGGAAGCTGCGCAGGTTGGCGGCGGTCTGGGCGCTGAAGGTTCCGGTGGTTTCCTGGGCCGGGATCGCGCTCGCCAGGTGCTCCTGCATCCACAGCACCGGATCGCCCTTGCTGCCGCTGACCAATGTGGGGTAGGTGCTGTTGGGCGTGACGCTCGTGAGCGGCGAGAGGGGCGCGGCGAGGGTGCTCCACAGGGCTGTCGGGGTTTCCTGCCAGTCCCAGAAGGACACTCCGGTGGCGCCGTAGTCGACAGCCTCCTCGCGGAAGCGCAGCACTTCTGCGGCCGACACCTTGCCGTAGGTCTGCCCCAGCGGGAACAGCGGGCGCCCGTAGATGCGGTTGGCGATATAGGTGTTGGCATACACGGTGTCCACCGAGGTGCCGATGTCCTTCCAGTACATCTGGGGCGCGTTGTATTGGGCTCCGTTGGGCCCCAGGAACACCGAGTAGGGGAAGGAGGGGTGGTAGGAGACGTAGGGGAAGGAGGCGAGGCCCAGCGGGTAGTTGAGGCCCACCTTGGCGCGCAGGTCGTCGATGTAGGTCTGCGCGGCGGCGTAGTGGCCTTCGTACTCGGACTCGGCGTCGATCACCAGGCAATCGGCTCCCGCGGCCACCGCTCTCGCGCCGAGTTCGGCCTCGCCGGCCGGGTTGGTGCCGTACACGTACTGCCAGGCGCAGGCCTTCAGGCCGTTGGCGTGTAGTTCGGCCACCAGCTGCGCCGAGAACTGGCTCCAGTAGTTGCTGGCGCCGTCGGAGCTCTTGATGAACAGCGTGCTGACCTGGGCGGCGTGGGCCTGAGCGACGATCGAGGCTACGCTGCCGGCCTCGGAGTCGGTCATGTACCAGATCCACATGCCCTGGCCGGAGAAGGCGGTACCGCCCGCGGCGCCGGCGTTGTAGGGGGGCAGCGCGATCGGGGGCGGGTGCAGGGCATGCCCGTAGACGTAGATCGGCCCGTAGGAGCTCGTGTGGCGGCCGTGGCCGAGCATCACCATGATGTGCCCGGAGTGCGCGTTGCCGGGCACCGTCGCGATCAGGCCCGCCGCGGCGGTGTGCAGGTGCGCGGCCGGCGAGGAGCTCGAGATGCGGGCGCCCGGGGTTTTGGGGAAGGCCACGGTCATCCCGCTTTTCAGCCCTTTGCCCTTGAAGAGCAGCGTTCCGTGCGTGGACACCTGGCGGGGATTGCCGCTGCATCTGGAGGAGGGGACGCAGCTGGCGGTGAGGATGCGGACCGAGGTCACGTGCAGGCTTGAGGTCCCGGTGACGGGCCCCGCGGGCGCGGTGCCGCCGGCCGCGGCGGCGGCCGAGCCGGGATTCACCGCGCACGCGCACAGCAGCAACCCCACGACTGCGGCCGTGCGGAACGTCGATAGCCCATGGGCGCCTGTGCTCGCCAAGAGAACTCCCTTCGCCACCGAATCCTGCCCGATTGCGGGCGTTTGTGGCGGATCGGCCCTTTGAGCCGACTCACCGACCTTAGTGGCTATGCATGGGGAAACAGAGCGGCGATATGGAAGTTGCGTTCGCTTGTCTCGCTCAGCCCCAGCGGAACCCCCGGGCCGACGGCGCGGGCGCGAGCGGGCTGGTGGGCAGCTCCGCCGGGATCTCGGGCAGGTTGAAGCCTGTGGGCGCCACGTCGTTGGGGGCATCGGCGTGGAACAGCGAGGCGAGGCACTGGATCTGCCCGCGGCCCACGCCCAGCTCGAACTGCCCGCCGCCGTAGGCGCCGATGCCGTGGGCGGCGCAGTGGTCGTAGGCGTCCAGCAGGCTGCGCAGCCCGCCGAGCCGCGACGGCTTGATGTTGACCATGCGCGGCGGGTAGGGCAGGGCCTCGATGTCGGCGATCGAGTGGATCGGCGCATCCCAGGAGAAGCGCTCGCGGTGCGGGGCGAGCAGCGCGTCGGTCTCGGGGGTGAGCTTGGGATCCTCGATCCAGGCCTCGGGAAACGCCTCCACCACCCGCTGATAGAGGACCGGGTCGGCGGGCTGGTCGACGATCGAGCCGACGTAGAGGCCCTTGAAGTCCACCGAATCGACAGCGCCGGTGCCTCTGAGCGCCGCGATCAGCGGTTCATCCCAGGAGCTCGTGGGGTCGAGCTTGAACCGCAGCTCCGGGTAGGCCTCGAGCCGGCGGAGCACCGGCTCGAGGGTCGGGGGCTCGCCGAGGCGAAGCGAGACGACGAAGCGCACGGGCTGTGGATCGCGTTCCAGGGCGGCGTGCAGCGTCGTGCGTGCCTGGCGCAGGGCCAGGTCGAGAGCGGCCGACTCATATGCCCAGGTGCGATAGAGCTGTGAGACCTCCCGTTGGGGGGGCTCCTCAAACAGGGACAGCTCCGCGAGGTGCTCGGCAAAGGAGGAGAGCGTGAAGCGCCCTGACAGCGCCAGCTTGGCCCCGGCCGACTGCAAGATGTCGTGGTCGACGGCGTCGTAGGTGACGTCCTCGCCGGTGCCCTCCTCGCCCGCGCCGCGCAGGTGGATGACGGTGCTCTTGCGGATGAACTCGCTGGACACGGTGGCGATCAGCGGCTCGAGCGCGTAACCGTCGATCGCCACCGGCAGCTCGGCGAGCAGATCCCAGGTGCTCACCCCGAGGCCTCCCCTTCCAGTCGGGCCACGAGCTCATCGAGCCGAAGCTCCTCCAGGGCGTCGCCCACCGCCTCAAGCTCCTTCGCGCACAGCTCGATCAGCGCCTTGCCCTCCTTCACCAGCTCGAGCGTCTCGTTCAGGGACGCCTCGCCGGAGTCGAGCCGGCGGATTATCTCCTCGACCCGGGCCGCGGCCGCCTCGTAGCTCTGCGCCGGCGCGGTCATCGCTCGCCGCCCGCGGCCGGCGGATCCTCGGGCTGAAGGATCCTCGCGGGGACGGTTTCCTCGGCGAAGCGCAGCCCAACCTCCCCGGCCGCACGCGCCTCGGCCGCGCTCGACAGCGGCTCTCCCCGCGATGACTGAACCAGGACGTAGCCGCGCTCGAGCGTGCGCTGGGGGTCGTGGCCCGCCAGCGCCAGCGCCAGCCCCTCGAGCTCCTGGGGCCTGCGCCGGCGGCAGTCGATCAGCGAGGAGTCGGTCTTGCGTTTGAGCACCAGCGCGCGCTGGTGGGTGAGCCGGCGCTCGGACTCCACGCGCCGGCGCCCGGCCGCCCGGATCTCGCGCAGGTGCTGGTGAAGACGCGCGCGCTGTCGCTCGATGTGGGTGGCGGGGGCGCGGGACAGCGTCGCCAGCATGCGGGCGCGGGAGAGGACGGCCTGGCGGCCGTGGTCGCGCAGGCGGGCTGCGGCGGCTGCCTGCTGGCGGCGGGCGCGCGCGCAGTCAACGCCCACGGCGGCCTCGGCGGCGTGGGTGGGCGTCGAGCAGCTGACCGCGGCCACGTCGTCGAGCAGGGTGCGGTCGGTGTGGTGGCCGACCGAGGCGATCACCGGGATCCCCAAGAGGGCCACGGTGCGGCACAGCGTCTCATCGCAGAAGCACAACAGGTCGGCCAGCGAGCCGCCGCCGCGGGCCACGATCACGACCTCCACCCCCGCCACGGCAAGCAGATCGGACAGCGCCCTGACGATGGCGGGCGCCGCGTGGCGGTCCTGCACGGGCGCGAAGCCCCACACCAGGCGCCCGGCCCAGCCGCGCCTTGAGAGCGCCGCGAGCACGTCGTCGCGGGCCTTGCCGCCCTCGCCGGTGATCACGCCGATCGTGCGCGGAAGCAGCGGGCGCTCGAGGCGCTTCTGGCGCTCGAGCAGCCCCTCGGCGTCGAGCTGCTTGCGCAGGCGGTCGATGCGGGCCAGCAGATCTCCCTCGCCGGCCACGCGCAGGTCGGTGACCGCGAAGGAGAATCCGGGCGAGGAGGTGGCGCTCCCGGGGTAGTAGTCACAGCCGCCCGCCACGACGACCTCCATGCCCTCCGCGGGCGGCCCGCCCGCGCGGGCGCTCATCGCCTCCCAGTCCCTCAGCCAGGCGGCGCAGGGGACCGCGCCGGTCGAGTCGCGCAGCTCGAAGTACACCCGCGCCCGCGACGGGCGCAGGTTGACGAGCTCGCCCACCAGCTGCACGCGGGCCATGGAGCGAAGCTTCTTCTGCAGTGCGGCCGCGTACTCCCCCACGGGGAACGGTCCCGCCAGGGCGCTGTCGGGTATGCCGGCACGGGCCGTTTCGGCAGCGGAAGGGGGTGTGGCCATGCGATCCAGCATAGGCGCTCATATGGAGGTACATCCGTCAAGGGGCAGGGTTGATCGGCCGCGGATGCGATGGGGATGATCATGGGTGCGACCGGCGTCTCCCGGGGCGCCACGAGCTGAAGGGCCGGCGTGATCGA
>Ga0182024_10005543_pt1 | contig 28266 bp, 18 predicted proteins | sample P32metaG_FD_120480 | JGI IMG/M metagenome (GOLD analysis project Ga0182024, IMG submission 120480) | Permafrost microbial communities from Stordalen Mire, Sweden - P3-2 metaG (Illumina Assembly) | ecosystem: Environmental > Terrestrial > Soil > Wetlands > Permafrost | place: Sweden: Stordalen...
ACCAAATGATGGGCGGCGGAATGGGTGGTATGGGGGGCGGAATGGGCGGCGGAATGGGCGGCGGAATGGGGGGCGGAATGGGAGGCGGAATGTTCAATATGCCGGCCGAGCAACTGGATGACGGGATCTCGATCACCCTTGCGCCGGGCAAAGCCGCCAGTTATAAAATCGCCACCGTTTGCCTCGAGCACGGCAAACGCGATCCGCGACCGGCGGTTCCCTATGTAATCCGACCGCTCGAGTCGGTGATGACCAAGCCGGGTGTGGCCGAACTGCTCACGCTGCTCGGCTATGGCAAAATCGACCAGCGCGGCGCCCAAGCCGCGGCCTGGCATCTGGCCAACGACATGAGCTGGGAACAGCTCTCGCAAAAACGGGTACAAACGGTTTTGGGAGACGGTGGATCCTATTTCACGCCCGATCAAATTTCGATCGGTATCAATGTCGCGGAAGTCGCGACGACGGCGGCAGCGAACCGTCCGGCGCAGAGCTCCGTCGACACGAAGAGTCCGGGCGATGCCGCCAACTCGGGTGACAGCTCGACGCGTGGCGGCCAGGCGCCATCGCGTTAGATTCGGCACACGTGTCGAAACGGCTCCGAACGCTCGTCGATGCTATCGCTCGCGAATTTGCTCGACGGCGTGGCACGATTTCGGCGCGGCGCGGCACTGACGAAGTAGCGGCGTGTCTTTTTGCGCGCGTGCCTGAGCAGTGGTGAGTGCCGGAACGGAAACGGCGGCAGGCCGGGAGTCATTACCCCAGCCCACCGCCGAAGACTGTTCTCGCGCGCTTGATGCGTTCGCAACCAAGTGGGGGGATCGGTGAGATCCTGTTGATGCGCGATTAGACCGGCGTGACCGTAGCGGCCCGCGGTCCTTTGCCTTTGGGCGATTGACCTTGCTCGATCGTGTACTCGACTTGCTGACCTTCGGTCAGATCGTCAAAGCCATGATCCGCAACGGTCGAGTGGTGAAAGAACACGTCTTCACCACTATCCGTTTGAATGAAACCGAACCCCTTGTCTTGAACCAGCTTCTTAATCTTACCGACCGACATGCGTGAACACTCCTCGAGCAAATCAGAACGTGAGAGATCCCGGCAGGTTGACTTGCCCCCGCCTTTTTTCGTCCACCTGTTGGACGAAACTATCCTAACAGATAAGTAATGCTTGATGAACAGAAAATTCCCGGCCGGGCGTCTTTTTTTTATCTTGGGCCCTTTCCAAATCCGGTTTTTCCGGCCGCGGCCTCTGGTGCGTTCGGCGGCCCCTTTCGGCCGGTTGTTTTAACGCCACAGGTGGGCCAGAAATGGCACAGGCCCACAGGCAACCGAGCCGGCCCCAAGGGGCAGTTCGGGTGCGACCGTTTTGTCGGCCGGAAGTGAATTGCCGCGGCACTCCGGCAAGGCGGCCGGTGCTCAAACCCGGCGTACTGACGGCTGCCTGGCCGCGACGAGTCGCCGGGCGAATGCCGGCAAAGCACTCCGCTATTCGGGCGGTTTGCTTTAGAATGCTGGCTCGAAGGTCGCCGCCTCGGGTCGGCGCCGGGGATCCACCGGTCGGTTCGTGCGAAGGAAGCTTCATCTATGACTTCGAAGATTTTCACCGTGGTGATGCTCGCTGTGTTGGTCGGAGCATCGGGCTTGTCGGCGGCGACCAACGAGACCGAGCTGTCGGCCGTGTTGGCCTCGATCAAGCAAGTCGGGACTAAGGGGGCAGGGCATCGCGCCGCGCAGGCTGCCTGGCAGAAGCTGGCCGATGCCGACGCTGCGCAATTGCCCGCGATTCTGGTCGCTCTGGACGACGCCAGCCCGCTGGCGGCCAATTGGTTGCGGGGGGCCACCGAGGCGATCGTTGCCCGACGGCTGGCCGACGGCGGCTCGCTGCCGACCGCCGCGCTGGAAGAATTTTTAGCCGACCGGCGTCATGCTCCGCGCAGCCGTCGGCTGGCCTACGAATGGCTGGTACGAGTCGACCAGACGACGGCCGACCGCTTGCTGCCCGGCATGCTCGACGATCCGAGTTTGGAACTGCGGCGCGACGCGGTGGCTCAACTGATTGTGCAGGCATCGGCAAAGGGCAAACAGGATCCGGACGCGGCCAAGGCGATCCTTCAGACGGCGCTCCAAAGCGCGCGCGATCTCGATCAAATCAATGATGCGATCCGCAAGCTTGGTGATCTCGGTGTGAAAATCGATCTCACGAGTCAGCTCGGATTCGTCACGCATTGGAAAGTCGTCGGTCCGTTCGACAACGCCGGCGGCCGTGGCTTTGCCGTCGCCTATCCGCCCGAGAAGTCCGTCGACCTGGCGGCGACCTATCCCGGCAAGTCGGGCGAGGTTCATTGGGTGGAGGCCGAAGCGAGCGACGAAATGGGGCATGTCGACTTGAATCGAGCCTTGGGCACGCACAAGGGAGCGGCCGCCTATGCTTTTGCCGAATTCGACAGCGATGCCGCACGACCGGTGGAGCTGCGGTTGGGATCGGCCAATGCCAGCAAGATCTGGCTCAACGGCAAACCGCTGGAGGAGGCCGAGGTGTATCACGCCTTCACGACCATGGATCAATACATCGGCCGCGGCGAGTGCAAACGCGGCAAGAATCGCATCCTGGTCAAGCTGTGTCAGAACGAACAGACCGAGGATTGGGCAGCCGAGTGGAAGTTTCAACTCCGCGTTTGCGACCCGACCGGTGGAGCCCTCGAGCAGCAGGAGAAGAATCCGTGAACGGCAACGATGCAAACGACGAAAAGGAACCGATGCGACGGTTGCGACTAGGGCAACCGCGCACGGGCAAGAGTTTCGCTCTCGGTGCGCTAGGGATCGGGGTGTTTTGCCTGGCGATGGCGGCGCCCGTGGCATCGGGCGATTGGCCCCAGTTCCGCGGTCCCAATAGCGACGGAGCGATTTTGCCCTCGGAGATATCGGCATCGTCGAGCGGCGGCAATCGTCGCGCCGCGGTCACTGCTCTCGATGGACCGACCACTTTTGACCGAGGGCTGACGATTGGCTGGAAGGTCGATCTTCCGGGTCGCGGCCCGTCGAGTCCGATCGTCGTCGGGGGCAAAGTGATCGTCACGGCGTCGAGCGGTGTGCGGCAGGATCTGTTGCACGTGTTGGCGTTCGACGCGGCCGACGGACATCTTTTATGGCAGCGTCAGTTTTGGGCGACTGGCCGCACGATCACCCACCCGCAAACGGCCAATGCCGCCCCGACTCCGACAACCGACGGCAACAAGATCTTTGCCTTCTTCTCGTCGAACGATCTGGTAGCGCTCGATCTCGACGGCAGCCTGCTTTGGTACCGCGGATTGGCTCAGGATTTTCCGCATTTGGGAAACGACGTTGGTATGTCGTCATCGCCACTGGTCGTTGGCGATACGGTCGTCGTTCAGAGCGAAAGCCAAGGCGAATCGTTCGTCGCGGGCATCGACACCGTCGACGGCACCACGCGCTGGCAGCTCGAGCGCGAGCGTGCCGCCACTTGGACTTCGCCCGCTCTTTTACCCAACGGCAAAGAGATGGCCGTACTCGTCGAATCGGCCAAAACGATCAGTGCGATCGATCCGGCGACTGGCATTGTCCTTTGGACCCATCAACAAGATTGCGAAACGATTTCGTCGGCCTGCGCCTCCGGAGGACTCGTCTTCGTTCCTGGCAAGGGGATGACGGCGCTGCGTGTCGGTGCCGGGTCGGCGGAGCCAGTGCCCGCTTGGACAAACAATCAATTGCAATGCGGAGCTGCCAGCCCGACGGTCTTGGGGAACCGCTTGTACGCGATCAATCGTGGTGGCGTGTTGATGACGGCCGACCCGGCGAGCGGCAAAATCTTGTCGCGCACTCGGCTCGATGGAAATTTTTGGAGCTCGCCGGTCGCGGCGAAAAACCGTCTGTTTGCTGTCAATTTCGAGGGCGTCGGCCAACTCGTGGAAATCAGCCGCGACGGCAGCTCGGGCAAGGTCGTCGACAAAATTCCGTTCGGCGAGACGATGCAAGCCTCGCCGGCCGTGGCGGGGGGCGCGGTGTTCGTACGCGGCGATGGGCACCTCTGGAAACTGGTCGCGGGGACCGAGAAATAGCCGTGGGCACGCTCGATACCGCCCACTCTCGGTTGCTCAACTCGGAGCCCACATGACCCATTCGCTGGAAATCCAACCCCTGGCGCGGCCGGCCGACGCCACACTTCGGCCACCCGGATCGAAGAGCATCACGAACCGGGGGCTCGTTTGCGCGGCGCTGGCAACGGGCCAAAGCGTGCTCCGCGGCGCGCTGGCCAGCGAGGACACGCAGGTGATGATCGATGCCCTCGGTCGATTAGGCATCGCGATCGAGGTGCTCGATGCCGGACAAACTCTGCGCGTCGCCGGCTGTGGCGGAAACTTGCCAGCCACGGCGGCAGATCTGTACGTGGCGAATAGCGGCACCACGGTTCGTTTTTTGACGGCGCTGGTGACACTGGGTCGCGGCACCTATCGCTTGGACGGCACGCCGCGGATGCGCGAGCGGCCGATTCAAGACCTGCTCGACGCGTTGGCGCAGCTCGGCGTCCGCGCCCACAGCGAGCGGCCGGGGGGATGCCCTCCAGTAGTGATCGAGGCCGGCGGTTTGCCCGGCGGCCGGGCAACGGTGCGCGGCGGAGTGTCGAGCCAGTTTCTCAGCGGCCTGTTGATGGCCGCTCCGTATGCGGCGTCGGCCTTGGAACTGTTGATCGAGGGACCGCTCGTTTCGCAACCCTACATTGAAATGACGCTGGCGGTGATGCGGTCGTTCGGCGTCGAGATCGAGACCGACGGGCTGTCGCGGTTTCGGATCGCCGCGCCGCGAGCTTATCGCCCCGCGACGTTCGACATCGAACCCGATGCGTCGGCGGCGAGTTATTTTTGGGCTGCTGCCGCCATCTCCGGCGGCCGCGTGGCGGTCGAGGGACTTTCGCGGTCGAGTTTGCAAGGCGACGTCGCGTTCTGCGAATGCCTGGCACAAATGGGCTGCCCGGTCGTCTATGGTGCCGACCGGGTGACGGTGGTGGGAGGCGCGCTGCGAGGAATCGATGTGGACATGAACGCCATCAGCGACACCGTGCAGACGCTCTCGGCGGTGGCATTGTTTGCCGATGGGCCGACGCGGATTCGCGGTGTCTCGCACATTCGACACAAAGAGACCGATCGCATCGGCGCGCTGGCCACGGAACTGCGCAAACTCGGTGCGCGGGTGGAAGAACACGAAGACGGCCTGACGATCGTGCCCGGCAAAGTGCGCGGCGCAACGATCGACACTTACAACGATCACCGCATGGCGATGAGTTTGTCGCTCGTGGGATTGCGCGTGCCGGGGGTGGTGATCAACGATCCTGGCTGCACGGCGAAAACGTATCCACGTTTTTTCGAGGATCTGGCCCGCTTGAATCCGGCGCGAATCTAGAGCGCCCTGGCACCCAGCGCAGCTATCAGCGCCAGCGTGCGTCGCGTCGCTGCGCGGGCTGGGTTTGCTCTTCCGCCTTGCGATGCAAGGCTAGCCCTGACTCTTCGAGCAATTCCTCTGCACGACGCATCAGGCCGATGCCCGAGGCGGAAGAGGAAGGAGGGGGCGGCGTATTGGCCGAATCGTACGCCTCGAACCGGGCGTGGCAGTGTTGGCAAACCACTTGTTTGCCCAAATACTCCACGCGAACGTGCAGACTTCGTCCGCACGTCGGGCACTCTTGAATGTAATAGGTTGTGGACCTAGACATGAGGGTTGCACCTCCTGCGTACCCGGTGGGCCCATAGCGACTGGACCTCATCGTAAGCAATTTCTCGGGTAAATTCAAACTGTCTTGCATTAAAATTTCGACACGTAGCTCGTGAAAAAAATCACGAATACTTATCCCCAGCTATCAGAATTACTTCTGATCGCTCCCCCTGGCTTGAAAATAACCTAGGCTTGCATCAAGGGAAGCATCCTGCACGTCGTGACAGGACCAGGCCGATCTTATCGATATACGTGAGGCAGAGTAGCCCCGGTCGGCGGAATCGCCTGTTATTCAGGGTCACCGGCCGGCGCGCCCTTCCGCCGATTCACTCCCTCGAAACGTCCAAATCCGTTCTCTCAGCGGCCAGCGCCCCCCCCAGGGGCGCGGCCTCGCTTGGGTAGACGGCCGGGGCGGCTCAAACACCGCAGTGGGCCAAAAACGAACCCGAGTAAAGAACTATGAATCCCATCACCCTATCCTGGACGATTGTCTTCGCGATGCTGGTAGCAACGCAGGCTGCTGGCCAAGGAGTCCGTGCGGGCTCGACCAACCATTCCCAGCGTCCGCTGCCGAGTTGGGCCGAGGCCGAGCAGTTGGTCAAACAATCGCTGGCCAAACGGTCCGGATATAAGCCGGGGGACATCATCGCCAAGTCCGACGTCCACGCGGCCCTGGCCCAGTTGGAAAGGCATGGTTGGACGCCGACCGACAGGGAAAAAATCGTCAAGGCGACCCCCGGCGATGAAGAATTCATTGTCCAGCGGCTGCGCGCCCCAGAAGGTCTGAATTTCATGCGGCACGTGGCCACCTATAACGAGGGATACGATCGGGTCGATCGGATGCTGCACCTGCCGCACGGCCCGGCGTATGTCGGCGACCTGATCACCAATCCGGGCGGCTACAAATTATTTCAATACATGACCAGCGCTCCGGGCGGCATCGAGATGGGTCGGATGCTCTCGGAGACCCCGGGGGGCGAGGGCTTCAACGATTCGACCCACCGGCTGTACACCGAAGAAAGGCTGCTTGCCCGGCTTCATAAAAGCTATGACGAGGAACAAAAGCGGCGCGAGCGTGAAGCGCGGCAAGGTTAGCGGCGTGCCGGCCCGGCACGCACCGGCGGTTTCGGCGGAAGCGGCAGGACGCTACACCCGTTTTGTTCGCTACAGACCCATTTGGGGTCCGCTGCCAAAGCACTTACGGCTTCTGCCGATCCGCACGGCCGCGAAGGGGATTGAATTGCGGCCATCGCCCCCCGGCCAAGGGCATTGAATCGGCGGCGGAGCCAGTTTGACGCCCGTTTTGCCGGCTAACTATACTACATGGGTCGCCAGCGCTGCCCCGAGCGCGCGCGGGTCGGCCGCGGCATCCGCGGTCCCGTCTCATCCGTGATTATTCTCTCAGGCTCCTATGTTGCGTTCTGCCTGGCCCCTGGCTGTTGCTGCCGCGATCTTCGCCACAAGCGGAGCGTACATCGGCGCACTGTCTGCCAATGAAGTACCCGAGGGGGCGGCGAAGCCCACCCGACCGACCACGGCTCCGGCCAAGCCGGCAGGCCTGAATGTCCAAAAGGCTGCCGATACCAAGGCAAAACCACCGGCGGCGAAACCGGCAGCGAAAAAACCGGCGGCATTGGCTCCGGGGGCCGAAGGCGGCTCGGTGACCTTCCGCACTCTTGCGCCGGGCGTCGAGGTCACCATTGCTCCGGACGAGCAAGAAGAGGAAACCAGCGGCGCGCACGACGTCGTCGAAATCGTCCAGGGCATCCCCAATCTGAAGTGGACTCCCAAGACGGAGCCGAGCACCCAAACGCTTCACGACCTGGCCACGGCCACGATGTTCCGCCGCGACGTGTGGTGCTTGGAATTCACGTTCAAGCCGGTGCGAATGTTGTGGGTCGACGTACCGCAACCGAGCGGCAAGATGCAGCGGAAACTGATTTGGTATTTGCTCTATCACGTCACGAACCGCGGGCAGCACCTGCACTCGAAACGGACCGAAGACGGAACTTTTGAAATTGCGCACGTCGATTCCGACATCCGGTTCATTCCTGAGTTCGTGCTCGAATCGCAGGAATACAAAAAATCCTACCTCGACCGTTTGATTCCGGTGGCAATCGAGGAGATTCGCAGGAAAGAGGACCCTCACCGCAGGATCTACGATTCGGTCGAAATCAGCGCGCTAAAAATTCCGGTGTCGTCGGACGGTCTGGACCGATCCGTGTGGGGGGTGGCTACCTGGGAGGACGTCGATTCGAGAATCGATTATTTCTCGATCTCGATCCAGGGACTGAGCAGCGCCTACCGCTGGACCGATCAGCCGGCCGAGTTTCATCCGGGGGATCCGCCGGGCAAGGGGCGGGTGTTGACCGAAAAGACGCTGGTGCTCAACTTCTGGCGGCCCGGCGACGAATTTGCCGAGGACCAGCGGGTCATCCGCTACGGGATGCCGGGCAAGGTTGACTACACTTGGGTTTACCGCTAAAAAGGCGGTTTCCCCTCCTCCTTCCGCAGGCCGTGGGCTCGTGCGGGATTGCGCGGAGTCGAGGGAGCGCAAAATCAACGTCTCGGAAGAATTGCCATGGCACATAAAAAAGGTCAAGGCTCCAGCCGCAACGGTCGCGATTCGAACGCGCAGCGGCGGGGCGTCAAGAAATTCGGTGGCGAGAAAGTGATCGCCGGCAACATCCTCATTCGCCAGGTGGGGACGAAGTTCCACCCCGGCAAGAATGTCGGCCAAGGTTCGGACTACACGTTGTTCGCTCTGGTCGATGGAGTCGTCCAGTTCGATCGAAGTGGACGGCGGATCAACGTCGTCGGCGCGGCTTAGGCCGCGAGTGCGCGGCGCCGAGTGCCGCGAGTCGCAACCGCTGCGTCGCGCCAGGCCGTTGCGTCGCGCCAGGCCAAATGGCGGCGAAGATTTCTTTCCCAACGGTCACGGGGCCCCGCAGCGGCGGAGCCCCTTTTTTGTTGAATCCGCATTCCGCGCGCCCGCGGTTGCAAGGCAGACAAGTACGATGTTCGTCGATCGAGTTCAAATCGAAATCAAGGCCGGTCGGGGCGGCGACGGTTGTTCGAGTTTTCGTCGCGAGAAGTACATCCCGCGCGGTGGCCCCGACGGTGGCGACGGCGGCCACGGTGGCAGCGTCATCATCGTGGCCTCGGCGGGCGTCGACAGCCTGGCCGAACTTTCGCAGCGCCGTCATTGGAAAGCCAGTTCGGGCGAGCGCGGCGGCAGCTCGAATTGCCACGGCCACAATGCGGCCGATCTCGTGATCCACGTGCCGCCGGGAACGATCGTGATGGATGCCGTGGCCGGGCACGTGCTCAAAGATCTCTCCGTCGCCGGCGAGCAAGTCGTGGCTGGCCGCGGCGGCCGCGGTGGCAAGGGAAACATGCGGTTTAAATCGGCCATCAACCGAGCTCCCAGGCAATGCACTCCCGGCGGCGAAGGCGAAGTCCGGCTGCTGGTCCTGGAACTGAAGGTCATCGCCGACGTCGGGCTGATCGGCAAACCGAACGCCGGCAAGAGCACCTTGCTGAGCCGGCTGTCGCGCGCTCGGCCCGAAATTGCTGACTATCCGTTTACGACCAAGTATCCCAATCTGGGAATTGTCCAGATCAGTCGCGATCGTTCGTTCGTCATGGCCGACATTCCCGGCCTGATCGAGGGAGCTCACGACGGCGCCGGATTGGGGCACGAGTTTCTTCGCCACGTGCAACGGGCCGGAATCCTGGTCCACATGGTCGAGCCGTCGCCGGTCGATGGCAGCGACCCGATCGAGAATTACGAAGTCGTTCGGAACGAACTGGACCAATACGACCCGGCGCTGCGCCAGCGCGCGGAAATCGTCATCGTGACGAAAGCTGAGTTGCCGGGCGCCGAACTCGTTCGCGAGCGGTTGGCCGAGCGGCTTGCGGCCGACGAGCATCGGCCCAATCCCGACGAACCGGCCGGGCATGCCGATCCGGATGTCTTGACTCCGAACGAGCGGGTGTTGGCCGTGTCGGCAGTGACCGGCCAGGGACTCGATCGCTTGCTCCGAGCGATCACTCGCGCACTCGACCAGCGCGTGGTCGCTGCCGAAAGTGTGCCGGCGGGCCATCCCGGGAGCGAAACGTAAGCAACCTGCTCCGATGAATCACTCCCAACCGCAGCGAGCGAACCGGCCATTGGTGGCGGTCGACATTGGCAACAGTCGCACCAAGCTGGGGCTGTTTGTGCCGCCCGACGCCGCCCCCTTGCCGCGTCCGGAACAGATGTTTTCCTGGGGACCACCCTGGCGGATCGCGGAAACCGAGGATTGGCTGGCGGCCCCACCCGACGCGTTCGACTGGCGGGTTGCCAGTGTCAATCGCGTCGGCACTGCGCGGCTTTTGGATTGGCTCGGTCGCCGGGGCGCGAGCCGAGTGCATGTGTTGGACGTGACCGACATACCGCTGGCCGTGCGTGTCGACGAGCCGGACAAAGTCGGCATCGATCGATTGGCCAATGCCTTGGCGGCCGATCGATTGCGGGTGGCCGGTCGGGGAGCAATCGTGGTCGATCTGGGCAGCGCGATCACGGTCGACGTGGTGTCGCCCGACGGCGCCTTTCTGGGCGGGGCGATTCTGCCGGGCATTGCGATGTCGGCCCGCGCGCTGCACGAGTTCACCGATCTTTTGCCCTTGGAGCCGATGTCGGAACTTGCCCAGCCCCCGGCCCCGTTGGGAAAGACCACGTCGGGGTGTCTGCAAGCGGGGCTTTATTGGGGGGCAATCGGGGGCGTGCGGGAACTGATCGCGCGGCTCGGCGCGGAGGTTGAGAAACCGCAACTATTCGTTACCGGCGGAGCAGGGGCGGCGGCTGCCGGCTTGCTCACCGCGACGGGCGAGCCACCGGCCGTGCTGGTCCCTCATTTGACCTTGGCCGGCATCGCGCTGGCCGGGCCGCCGGGTTGAGCGCAATGTCCGAGGAAGCCACCTACGCCGTGCTGTTGACGCCACGCGGACGAGGAGCGGTGGCCACGGTGCTGGTGGCCGGTCCCCGCGCACTCGAGTGGGTCGGCGCGCTGGTTTGCCGCGGCCCAGGGGCACGGAGCTTGATCGAGCCTCCAAGACGCATCCGTTTGGGACGTTGGGGCCACGGCGAAGGAGAAGAAGTCGTCGTCGCGGCGCTCGATCCGACGCGCGTCGAAATTCATTGCCACGGCGGCGTGGCGGCACCGCAAGCGATTTGCGATGCACTGGTCGCGGCTGGCTGCGAATCGATCGATTGGCGTGCGTGGAAGGATCCCGAACCAGTCGATCCGCTACGGCGGTCGGCCCTCGCCGCATTGGCCGAGGCGCGCACCGAGCGAGCGGCGATCATCCTGCTCGATCAATATCAAGGATCGCTGGCGCGCACACTGATCGACATTCGGCGGCTGATCACCGCGGCCGATTGGCCAGCGGCGCGGGCCGCGGCCTGCGACGTGCTCGCGCGCTGGCCGATCGGAGCACATTTGGTCGAACCTTGGCGCGTGGTCTTGGCCGGCCCGCCGAATGTTGGCAAAAGCAGCCTGATCAACGCGCTGGTCGGTTACCAACGGGCGATTGTCTACGACGCCCCCGGGACGACGCGCGATATGGTGACCGCCACGACCGCGCTGGAAGGGTGGCCGGTCGAACTGTGCGACACCGCCGGTTTGCGTCACGGCCACGAAGCGATCGAAGTCGAAGGAGTTCGACTCGCCCAGCAGGCGGCCACGGCGGCCAATGCCCTGGTGTTGGTCTTTAGCGTGCAGGAGCCGTGGCAAGCCGACCGGCAGGAACTGCTTGAGCGGTGGCCCGATGCGATCGCCGTTTACAGCAAGTGCGATCTTGGACCGCCGCCTTGCGATGGCCGGCCGCCTGGAATCGCCACAAGTGTCGTCACACGAGCCGGCTTGGACGAACTGGAGCGAGCCATCGCGCGGCGGCTCGTCCCCCAGGAGCCGGCAGCCGGAGCGGCGGTGCCGTTCGATGCCGAGCAGGTTGCCCTGCTCGAGCGGCTGCTGGCGGCGATCGATGCCCGAAAAGCCGAGGCGGCGCTAGCATTGCTGGCTCCGTGGATATCGGGTCCAGCCGGCTGAGCGCAGGCCAGGTTTTGAACCGGGATGCGTTGGGGGATGAGGCCAGGGGTGCCGCTAGCGATCCGGACCGTGACTCGCGCGAATGCGGCGGCTCACAAACTGATCTGGACTCTGGAGGCCGATTTCGACTATCCGTTGCAGGTTAAGCCGCGTTCTCTCTCGGGGAAGGCGCCGCCGGTGGCTCTCACAACCGACGCAACGGTGGGATTCCGCCAGCCGCTGCGTGCCGCCCGCTCGGATGGCAAGAACTGCTCAAGGAGGAGCAGAACATGAAGGCGATAACTTCGCACTGCTGGGCCTTAGCGCTCCATCTGCTCATCCTGTGGTCACTTCCGGCGCATCTCACCGCCGAGGAAATTGACAAATCATCGGACTCCACCGCAGAGGCCGGGGAAGGTTCGGGTTCGGAAATTTCCGTGTCCGAAGCAGCGGTCGAGCCCTCCGCGATGGAGCCACAAGAACAAGAGCCGAAAGAACTCGACGAGTCATCGGCAACCGAACCGGGTGCCTTGCCTTCCGAAACCGAGAGCGACGGGGAAGAGGTTCCCGCGGACGACGATAGCAAGGAGAACCCGGCGCGGGTCATTACCCCGGTGACAGAAGGGGAGGACGATCAACCCGCGCGCGGCCGAAACTCCAGGCCGGCGCTGACGCCGGCCAAGCGCAAGACGCCGCTGGAAGCGACGACCGTGGAAGAGATTCGACCGGGCGCTTCGACCAAGGATGATCTTCTCAAACTCTGGGGTGCGCCGACGGAAGTGCGCAAGCTGCACGGTGCCGTGACGTACAAATATCGACTCAAGGACTCGTCGCGTGCGACGGTGTCGCTGTCCAAAGGGGTGGTCGCGACGATTGTGGTTCAGATCGATCCGCCTTTGGATCCGCAAGAATTGATCACGACCATGGGCGTGGACAAAGTGTCGAGTGTTGAGGTGGCCGACGAGGATGGGCAGATCCTGGGAGAAGCGTTTCCCGAACGCGGCCTGCTGTTTGGCTACGCTCCCGACGTCGAACCGATACGCGTCTCGCAAGTCATCCTGGAAGCACTCAATCCTCAACCGTTTTTGCTCCGAGCCGAGGCCGAGCTCGAAACCGACTATGCGCATTGCCTGGCCGACGCCAATTCCGCGCTGCAACTCGATCCGAAATCGGCGGCGGCCCAAGCCATGCGATCGCGCGTCTACCGCCAGGCGGGCGATCTCAACGCGGCCTTGCTCGCGGCGGAGGCGGCCGTGGCGCTCGAGCCCGGCGAGGCCGAATGGCACCTGGTGCTGGCGAAAGTGCTGGTGCAATTGTCCGATTTCGCGCGCGCCAAACAACAGCTTCAAGAAGTGCTCGACGGCAGTGCATCCGATGCGCTTGCTCTAGCCGGCGCCCACCTGCTGATGGGCGACACGCTGGCCTTGGCCTCGGGGCAGGGGAACGCCGCGGCGGTCGAGCAGCACCAAGAAGCCATTCGCCTCGTGAAGCCGCTGACCAACGATCGCCGCGCTCGACGCCGGCGTAAAGCGTGTGAGTTGCTCGTCGATGCCCATGTCCACGTAGCCTACAGCATCGGCTGGGGTTATTTTCAACATCGGTCCGAGGCGGTCAACAAATGGCTGGACGGAGCGGCCGCGCTGGCCGATGACCTGGTCCGCCAGGGTGTTCTGCGGCCCGAGGTGCAACTGCGAGTCAACGAGCAGGCGCTGGCCGCCTTGGCCGGGCTGACCGATCCTCCGGACGTCTCGAAGTGGGAGAACGCCGCGATGGATCAAGCCAAGGCGATCTTCGACCAGACGACCGATCCGGTGCGGGCCAAACAGATCCAATGGCAACTGGGCATCGCGCTGTGCGACGCGGTGCAGATCGAGCAAACGCGCCACAGCTACGACCGGGCGCTGGCCTTCGGCAAGTTGGCGGCCGAGCACCTTAAACGCTCGGACTCGGCGGGCCGCCAGTTGCCCGATCACGATTTCTTGCTCGGCCAACTCTATTACCGGCTGGGGGTGATTCATGCCATTGGCCGGCAGGATCACGAGGGAGCGCTGGCCTGGTATGGTCGGGCCGTAAAGCTGCTCGAAACGCCGGTGCCGGCGAGCCGCGTCACCGACCCAGGCCATCACGGCGAGACGTTCGTCAGTATCGGGGTATCCTACTGGGAGACCGGCAAACGGGACGAAGCAATGCGGCTCACCCGGCAAGGGGTGAAGCTCATGGAACAGGCCGTCGACGAGGGACTGCTCCCCAAAGCCGCCTTGGCGATTCCCTATAGCAATCTGGCGAGCATGTACACCGAACTGGGCGACCCGCGACGGGCGACCGAGTTCGCCACGTTGGCCGCTAAATCTCAGCGCGAGAAGCAGTAGGGGCAGGCTTGAGCTTAAGACTTGAGGCTCGAGGCAATACGAAAGCAGCCGTTCTCCCGGGACGAAACCGGCGTCGCGAAGCGTACTTTCGAAGCCTGTCGTATCAGTATCGAGCCTCGCAGCCTATCCCGATTGCTCGACCGTCTCGCCCAATAATCGGGCCAGCACTTCCCGCAGCTCGCGGAGCTTGATGGGAGAACAAATCACGACGCGGTGTTTGTTGACCTTGGCTTTGGCCTTGAGCGTCTGATGCTGCTCGCCCAGCAGCAGCACCGCCGGAACGGACTGTGTGGCGGGATCCTCTCCCAGGCGATTGAAGGCGTTGATCGCCAATTCTCCCAGGTCGCTGGTGGAAAACAGCACGCAATCGGCCGTCTTGGCATTCTCGGCAAATCGGATCAGCGCGCGCTCCGGGTCGGCCGTGACCAGCACGCGATAGCCGACGCTCTTGAGACGCTCGCGAAACAAGTTCTGCAGTTGCAATTTGGATTCGACCACCATCAACGACCACTGCGGGCCGGCGACGACCCCCTCTTTCCCGCGCCCGGACCCATCGCCGGCGTCTGGATCGTTCATTTTGGCGACGGCCGCTTTCAGTTCGGCAACCATTTCCGCCGGCGCCTGATAGCGCTGCATCGGGTTGAACTCCATCGCGCGCGTGACGATGGTGACCAACGGCTTCGGCAGCGCCCCGTCGATCTGCTGGACCGGAGTGATATTCGAAAAACGGCCTCTGCTGAGCCGTTGCGAGCGATCGCGCGTTTCGACAATCGGCGGCACACCGGTCAACAGGTGATAATAAATGGACCCGAGGAAGAAGATATCGCTGCGGTTGTCGTCCTTGCGGACTCCGGTGGCCCGCTCCAAGCCAGCGTAATCGATCGTGCGCGGATTGGCGTTTTCGTCGTCCTCTTGACCTTCGGCGGCAGCCAGGCCGAAATCAACGAGCTTGGCCTGACCGCGGCTGGAGATCAAGATATTCGACATCTTCAGATCGCGGTGGCAAATGCCGCGTTCGAAGGCATAGGCTAAACCGGCCGCGACGTCGGCGATCATGCGGGTGGCTTCGGGCGGATCGAACTTTTTGCGGATCTTGATGAACTCGCGCAGGTTGCGCCCCTCCACGAAGTCCATGACCAGAAACGGGACGTCGCCACGCGAGATGACTTCGTAAATCGGCACGATGTTCGGATGGCGAAGCGTGGCTCCCATTTGCCCTTCGCGCAAAAACCGTTCCGACTCCTCCGGAACGTCGGCGAAACGCCGGCGGAGGACCTTGACGGCGCGAATCTCGCCGGTGTGCCGATGAGCCGCGCGGTAGACGCGGGCAAAGGTCCCGCTGCCGATCAGGTAGAGAACCTTGAAGTCACCATAGAAGAAACCGGTCCGATCGCCGCGCATCAGGCGTTCGGACTGGTAGTTGGTCAGGAGTTCGCGCCGTTCGAGCAACTGGCGAAACTCGTCTCCCGTCACCTGACGACTGCCAATCGCTCCCCAAACTTCCTTGAGTTGACGCTGATCGAGCAGATCGAGGTCGAACACACGTTGAGCGATTTGTTCGGCCGTCAGTTCGACCATGGAAACTCGCTTCCCCGAAAGTCAGCCATTTGTCTGCTCATCCGCATCAATCGAGTCCGCGCCAATGTACGCCCGCCGCGCTCGAAAGAGCGCCCGCCACCCGATTCGACTCAACTGTCTAATTTATTCGACGGTGCGGGCCGTCGCAATCGCTGGGAAGGCGAAGCGCGGTGCTCGCGGGGACCAAATCCTTGTCCTCGAGCAGCGCTCGTCGAGGATGTGGGCTGGCGGAGTCGAGCACCGCACGCGCGTGGGGGCGCGCCGCCGGCTGGCTACGGACGGCAAACCAGGAGGTTTGCCGCAGGCCTGCCCAGCGGGAGGAATTGCGCCCGGTGTACCATCAAAATGGGGCGGGCAAGTCGCAACGCGGGAGGGCCGAGGAATGGATTTCGTGCTTAAACCGGACTGGTTTGGCCACAGCCGCGTCGCGGGGCCATTCGCCCCCAGAAGTGTTGACCGGAAGAGAGTCACCCGGAAGGCCGCCAGGAGGAGCCCAGCAGGGATGGGGCACCGTTATTGGTCTTCGCCCAATTTTCGGCGATATTCGTCTCGTTCCCGACGCGTGGCTTCGAGGTCGAACATCAAGTATTTCATGTCGAGCCGCAACTGGCCCAACGCATCCTGCACCAGGCTGAGAATCCGGCGCCGGCGCGTGCTGTTCTCGACGACACGTTCCAGAAGTGGTTCCAACTGGCTCCGATATTCGCTGGGCAGGGCCGCGACCGCGGTTCCCAGATCGGAGAAATCTTTCGACACGAGTTCTTGGCGTCCGCCGGTATCCCTAAGTGCTTGTTTCATAACCGAAGGACTCCCACAAATGGTTCAAGTTGCTGGTTATCGCTGCTGCTTCGATACCCAGAGAAAGCAGGTGGCGTGCCAAGTCTGCGGAGAGAATCGGGGATGTTGAGATAACCTGTTTGAGTGTAACAGGTTGGACTCTATTGCCCAGGGGTTGCCCGCGGGCAGCACCGATGCAAAAACGCGACGTCTGATCTGGCCGCAATTCGCAAATCGTGCTACAAGGCCGACTTGCGCTCCAAAACCCGTTGGGAAGCAAAATGTTGTTTTTTGGCGGCAACACTTCCCGGGCCACGTCCTGCCTGACGCTCATTCCATGAGGCTCACCCGCTTGCGACCGCTGTGGCTGTCGATTGCCCTGGGACTGCTCCTGACGAGCCCCGTGGGGGGAGCGCCGGCGCTGCGCGAAGAGTTCGAGGGTCCGGAACCGAGTTGGCGGGATTCGGGTGGCGACGCACAGTACAAGATTACCTCGCACGAGCGGGCGTCGGGAGTTGCTCACGGGGGCCGTAGCTGCGAGCAGGTTCGCCTGGTCGGCAACAATGGGACTTATGTTTACCTGAGCCACGACATTAGCCCGGCGCGGATCATTAGCGAACTTTCGCTGAGCGTCTGGATCAAAGCCGATCGTCCCGGGTTGCAAATCCTCGCCCGCGTCGTGATCCCCCGCACCAAAGACCCCGCCACCGGTCAGCCGCTCACGATGCTCGTCAGTGGTTCGGGATACACGCAGGTCGGCACCTGGCAACAACTGCGGTTGGATAACCTGCCCCAACAATTCGATCGTCAGTTGCGCGTCCTTCGTGCCCAGCACGGGCCGGGCGTCGACGGACACGAAGCGCTGATCGATCGCCTGGTGTTGAACGTTTATGGCGGGCCAGGCACGACTACCGTTCTGATCGACGATCTCGAGGTGAACGGATTTGTCGGCGCGACCAATGAGCCTCAAGCGTCTGCCAGCAGGAACCCGATCAAAAGCGCCTCCGCCGAACGACTTCCCGGCGCCGATCGCACGGTACCCGACGAACAGACGCGTCCGGCGGCGGCTCGCTTGAGCGGTACAACTTTGATGCTCGGCGATCAACCCTTCTTTCCACGTTTGGTGGAGTATCGGGGCGAGCCGCTGGCACTCATCAAATCGATGGGATTCAACGGCATTTGGATGTCGACGCCGCCCACGTCGGCGCTGCTGGGCGAAGCGGCGGTCGTCGGTCTGCGGATCGTAGCACCACCGCCGTCGTCGAGCGAACTGGCGGCGCGTCTGGCGGCCGGTCCGGCCGGCGGAATCGATAGTCAATTCGACGCCGTCTTGGTGTGGGATTTGGGAAGCGGGCTGTCGACCAAAGAATTTCCCACGAACAAGCGCTGGGCGCAACTGGTCCGATCGGCCGATCCGCGTACGCGGCCGTTGATTTGTGGGCCGGACTCCGATCTGTGGAATTACAGCCGCAACGTCGACCTGTTGTGGACCAGCCGCTTTCCGCTGGGCTCGAGCCTGGGTCTGACTCCCTACCTCACCTGGCTGCGTGAGCGGCCCCAATGGGCCCGCGGCGGAACGCCCGCCTGGACCATGATTCAAACCCAGCCCTCCGAGCGTCTCGTCGAGCAAGTGGCGCTGTTGTCGGCCGGCACGGCACCCCAGGTGGGCTGGCAAGACGAGCAGTTTCGACTGCTTGTCTTTTCGGCGTTGGCCTCCGGCGCGCGAGGGATCTGCTTTCAATCGTCGACGCCGCTCGATGCTTCCGATCCGGCGACGCGCCGTCGAGCAGCGCTGTTGGAACTGATGAATCTGGAGCTGGAATTGATCGAGCCTTGGTGCTCCGGGGGGACGTTTGTCACCAGTGCCAGCGGCAACGACGCCGACATGGGAGCGGCGGTGATGCAAACCGACCGTGCGCGGCTGGTGCTGCCGCTGCCGCACGGACCGTTCAACCAATTCGTGCTTCCCGTACCGGTCACGGCGATTACCACGCCGCTGCTGTCAAAAAAGTCGATCCGGAATAAGGCCAACCAAGGCCTCGCGAAGAAGAATACGCCGACCGCGCCGCACATTCCGGGCATCCCCGAGTCGAACGAAGCTTTTGAGCTGTCGCTCGTGGCTTTTAGCCCGGTGGGCCAAAAGCGCGGGGCCGGCGGAATTCGCCTGAAATTGTCGGACGAGAGCCGCGATTCTTTGGTCGTGCTGACGCAAGATCCGATGGTGAAGGCGAATCTGACGCGGCGAGTGGCTCTGGTGCGCCAGCGCGCGGTGGAACTGAGGCGCGAACTGGCCGCCATGCACTTAGCGCGGGTCGAAGAGGTGCAATCCCGTCTGGCGGCCAAGGGCCATACTCCGCCCGAGGCCCAAGCCTGGCTCGAAGCTGCCCGAGCTAATTTGCAGCAAGCCCGAGCGCCGGCGACGAGTTCCAATGAACAATACTTGTTCTCCTTCGCGCGACGGTGCGACCAATCGCTGCGGCAGATCGAACGTGGCAGTTGGGAGCTCAGTTTGCAGCCGGTCGCGGCGCCTCTGAGCACCGCGCTGGGGACTAATTTCGACACGCTTCCCGAGTATTGGGAATTTATCGCCTCCGCCGGTACGGCTCCGCGCGGCCCGAATCTGCTGCCGGCCGCCGACTTTGAAGACCTGCAAGCGGCGCTCGGCAGCGGCTGGCGCTACTTTCAACATCCGCAACCGAAAGACCTTCAACATCCCCAGCCCGGTTTGACCACCACGGTCACGTCGACGACAGAGGTCGTTCACGGAGGCAAATCGGCTCTGCGACTCGAAGTGGTCGCGACCGACCCCGCGCAGCCGCCGGTGCAAGTCGAAACCGCTCCGATGTGGCTTGTCAGCGCGCCGGTGCAAGTCGAAGCGGGGGGTGTGATGCTGATCCACGGCTGGGTCAACATTCCGAAGCGAATCGTCGGATCGGTTGACGGGCTGTTGATCCTCGACTCGATTTCCGGCGAACCGTTGGCCGAACGGATCCTGCAGACCAAGGACTGGCAAGAATTTTCGTTGTACCGCGCGGTTCCGCGTTCCGGTACGATGACCGTCACGTTTGCTCTGTCCGGATTGGGCGAAGCCTTTCTCGACGACGTGACGGTGCAAACGGTCGACCGGCCGGCGATGGCCGCCGCGTCGCCCAGCACCGCACCTCCCGGCGCTGTACCGCCGCCGTACGGCGTGCCGACCGATGGGCCTCAGGCCAGCAGGTCACAGATTCGCGGGGTGGCGGGATCGCGACCGCGGTAAGCCGCTCGCCGAGGAGGGAGTGAGTCGCCGGCCTGCGCAGAATTGGGACGGTCCCCGGCGGCTGGCGGATCGGCAGTCAGCGCGAGACGGCCGGACGTCGATGTTGCCGCCACTCGATCCAGCGGGCCAGGTAGGCCAGCGGGACACTCATGGCCAGATATAAGATCGCGGTGAGCGCCGCCAACTCGCCGGTGGCCAGCGTGTCGTTGCGCTGCACACTGTAGGCACCGGTCAGTTCCATCACCGTGATGACCGAGCAGACGGACGTATCTTTGAACAGGGCGATGAAGTCGTTCGTCACCGGCGGAATCACGATTCGCATCGCCTGCGGCAAGATGATTCGCCGCACGGCCTGAGAAGTCGACATCCCAAGTGCCAAAGCCGCTTCCATTTGTCCGCGCGGAATCGCCAGGATGCCCGCGCGATAAATCTCGGCCTCATAGGCCGAGTAATTCAGGGCCAGACCGAGGACCGCCGCGTGAATCGGCATGAGCGACAGGCCGATTTGCGGCAGCAAGTAAAAGATGACGTACAACTGAAGCAACAAGGGCGTGCCGCGAATGATCTCGACATAAATGGCCAACAGCCAGCCGAGCGCGGTCGGGCCATAGAGCCGCCCCAGGGCAATCAGAATTCCGAGTCCGATCGCCAACGGCATCGACAGACAGGCCAGCAGCACGGTCATGGCGGCCGCACGCACCAGGATCGGTCCGCGTTCGACGAGCACCTGCCAACCCGACAGACGGGTCGCCCGCACACCGAGTTCCAGCGGCGTTTTTCCGCTCAGCGCCGCGAGTTGATTCTGGTCGTCGTTCCACAGATCGTAGCGCTGGTAGATTTGGCGCAGCCGACCATCGGCCAATAGCCGGGCCAAGGCAGTGTCGAGCGCATCGCGCAGCGACCGGTCTTGCTGGCGGACATAGGCGACATAATATCCGGCCGAGACGGGAATGCCCACCTCGCGCAAGCCCGGATATTGGTCCTGGAAAAACGTGGCCATTGGCAAATCGACGACCGTGGCATCGAGCTTGGCGTTTTCGACCTCGCGCATGGCGTCGGTGTTGGCTTTGTAACCGATCAGCTCGACCTCGCCGTCGTAATTCTGCCGCAAGTAGAGATAGGCGCCCGACGAGACCAGCGTACCGACGCGCCAAGGATGGCCCGGGCGCGGATGATGCAAACTGTCCCAACCCTCGATCGGCGAGCCGTCGCGCGGAACCAGCAGCGACAAGCGATAGACGTAGTAGGGGCTGGTCGATGCCATGTGGGCGGTCCGGGCAGGCGTCAACTCGTAGCCATTGAGGATCACGTCGATCTGGCCTGTTTCCAGCAGCGAGGGCAAATCGTCCCACGGTGCTTGAAAGAATTGGGCTGTGACGCCGATCTCGGCCGCCAGCGCTTTGGCCAGATCGACCTCGAAGCCGACAACCGTCCGCGGGCTGGCCGGGTCGGGATAGACGTAGGGGCCGCCCCCTTCGGCATCGCCCCCCCAAATCAAATGTCCCCGCGCGCGGACGTCGGCCAGGGTGTCGGCGCGCGCGACCGCGACGGCGATCTGGCAAGCGCCGATCAGGCAAGCGACGATTGAAAGAAACGGCCGGAAAAACATGCTGGGCTCCGCGAGCGATTGCACGAGGTCGGTGGACGAAATCCGAGTCGCCGACGCGCCGCAGGCCTCGCTCGCCCCCCGAGTCTAAAGGAAACGTCGCCCGTTTTCGAGCGCATCCGGTGCGCCGGGCGTTGCCAGACATCAAGCGGCAGTCGACAGGAATCGACGGTAGAGGCCGGCATAGACGCCGCCATCGTGCAGCAGTTGGCGGTGCGTGCCGCGCTGAATGATGTGACCGCCGTCGAGCACCAGGATCTGGTCGGCGTGGCGGATCGTGCTCAACCGATGGGCCACGACAAAGCTGGTCCGGCCGGCCAGCAACACGGCCAAGGCCCGTTGGATGCGGGCTTCGGTCAGCGTATCGATGCTGGCGGTTGCCTCGTCGAGAAACAGAATGGCCGGATCGGACAGCAGTGCCCGGGCAAAACAAACGAGTTGCCGAGTGCCGACCGACAGATTGCCCCCGCCCTGACCGACGGGCGTTTCCAAACCCCAGGGAAGCGCCGAGAGCAGGTCGAAACAATCGAGCCGCTGGACCACTTCGCAGACTTCATCGTCGGTAGCCTCGGGCCGGCTGAAACGGATGTTGTCGCGGATCGTGCCGCTGAACAAAAAGTTCTGCTGCGAGACGATTCCCAGACGGCGGCGCAGAGCGTGGGAACGGATCGAGCCGAGATCGCGGCCATCGATCAAGATTTGGCCGCCGTCGGGCAGGTAGAACTTGGCGATCAGATTGAGGATCGACGTCTTGCCGCTGCCGGTATGCCCAACCAGGGCGATCGACTCGCCCGCCTCGGCCACGAAATTCAGGCGATGCAAGACGGGGCGGCCCGTGTCGTAGGAAAACGTGACATCGCAGAATTCGATCCGGCCGGCAATGGTCGGCACGTCGATGGCATCCGGCGCATCGTGTTGTTCCGGGGGCAGATCGAGCACTTTGAAGACGCGTTCGGCGCCGGCCATGGCCGTCAGGGCGTGGTTGTACTGCACACCGAGCGAGGTGATCGGAGCAAAGAACAAGCCGGCCATGAACAAAAAGCCGACCAGGGCTCCGACGTCGCACGAACCGTTCATCAGCAACACCCGGACCGCTCCGACAAACAGCAACAGGCCGATGAAGAGTTGATTGTTCAGGTCGAGCAGCCGCTGAAACAAGCTTTGGGTTTGCGACAGTTCGAAGTTGTGCCGCGAGTGATCGCTGACCAGGTCGTGAAACATGGCGGCGTTGATACCCTGCCGGGCAAAGCTTTGGGTGACGCGGATTCCGTTGACGCTTTCGGCCAGCGTGGCCGTCACCCGGCTGAACGACTCTTGCACGGCCCGATGGCCGCGGCTGAGTTGCCGGTTGAAGTGCCGATTCAAGAGCCAGAGGATGGGGACGAGTCCCAGCACCAGCAGAAAGAGCATCCAGTCGTACCACAACATGAAGAGGGCGGCGACGAACATCTGACCCAATTGCACGAGGCTGACGAAGAGGACTTCCTGCACGCCCATCCGCACGTATTCCACGTCGCTGGTCATGCGGCTGATGATGCGACCCAGTCGCGTCCTTTGATGAAAGCTGAGCGGCATCTGCTGCAAATGAGCGAACAGGTCGGAGCGCAAATCGTGGACGACCGCTTCGCCCAGCTCCAGGGCCAACTTCTGGCGGAAATGCAGACACAACTGCGTCACGATCGCCAGCAGCGAAAAACCTGCCACTCCCCAGGCGACCCCGGTCAGATCGGCGCCGGCAATCGGTCCCCGGATCACCGCGGCGATGGCCCAAGTCAGCGATGGCAACTGCACCGAGCGCAGCAGGACCAGCGCCAACAGCCAGTTGCGCCGGGCGGCGTAGGGGCGGGTGTAGGCGCACAGCCGGCGGATCAATCCCAGCTCGAGCGGCCGGCTGTCGACCTCGTCGTCCGCGATGCGCCCCAGGCGGGTCAGCGTGGCGCTGCCGGAAAGCGTTGTCATGCGGCCTCCCTCGACGCGGATCCGACGTGGTCGCCGTTCCCCTCGGCCAGTTGCACCCGCGCGGCGCGGTGGTAGTGGCCATCGCCGGCTAGCAGTTGGGCGTGCGTGCCCATCTCGACGATTCGTCCGGCTTCGAGCACCACGACCCAATCGGCCCGGGCCAAGGTGCTAAGGCGATGAGCGACGACGAAGGAGGTCCGATCGTGCATGGCCTGCGTCATGGCCGAAAAGATCTCGTGTTCGGTCTCCGAATCGACGGCCGACGTGGCGTCGTCCAGCAGCAGGATCGCCGGCTGCATGAGCAGCGCCCGAGCCAAGGCCAGCCGCTGCCGTTGACCGCCCGAAAGATTCGAGCCGTATTCGCCGACCATGGTTTCATAGCCGTCGGGCAATTGGCGGATGAACTCGTCGGCGGCGGCCAACCGGGCGGCCTCGCGGATGGCGGCGCTCGTGGCGCTGGGATTGCCAAAGGCGATGTTGGCGGCCACCGTATTGCTGAACAAAAAGTTCTGCTGAAAGACCATGCCGATGCGCCCGCGCAGATCGCCCAAGTCCATGCGGCGCACGTCGACACCGTCGACCAGAATCCGACCGGCGCTCGGGTCGTAAAACCTGGGAATCAGTTCCAGCAGTGTGCTTTTGCCGGCACCGGTCGCGCCGACAATCGCCACGCACTGTCCTGGCCGGACGGCAAAGTCGATCTGCTCGAGCACCGGCCGTTCGGATCGATAGCCGAACGACACCTGCTCGAAGGCGACCGATCCGCGCCTGAGCCGGGGACGGACTGGCATGGCGGGGCTGACGACCTCGACCGGTGCATCGAGCACTTCGAAGACACGTTGAGCGCCGGTCAGGCTGGCTTGGATACTGTTGGTGATGTTCGTGATTTGCCCGATCTGGTTGGCAAATTCCTGCAGCAAATTGGCGAAGACGAACAAACCCTCGCCCAGGCGAAGCTCGCCCTGGATAACCAGGTAGCCGCCGTAGCCCAACAGGACCGCCAGATTGAGTTGGGTGAGCAGGCCCATCCCGGGTTGGAACAGGCTGATCTTATGGAAGATCGTTCGTTTGTGATCCTGCACGGCGCGGTTGGCGGCACGGAACTTGGCGATCTCGCCCTGCTGGCGGGCGAAACCTTTGACGACTTGCACGCCCTGGGCGTTCTCGCACAGAGTCAGAATCATTTGATCGCTCAACTGGCGATTGTGGCGATAGGCCGGCTTGACGACGCGTGAAAACCAGACGGCACAAATCCACAACAGCGGCGTCGTGGCGAGCGATGCCAACGTGAGGCCGACGTGAATCGAGAGCATGTAGGCAAGATAGACGGCCAGCGACAATAGCACGGTCAGCACTTCAATGATGACGCCGTCGACAAACAGCCGCATCGCCTGCACGTCGCCGGCCACGCGGTTGATGATGGAACTGGTTTCGTTGGCGTCGAAGAACCGAAAGCTGAGATGTTGCAATTTGTCGTAAACGTCGGAGCGGAGCTGCACCACGATTTGTTGCGACAACCGAGCGACGACCAGCGTGGTGTGGTAGCGCAACGTCGATTGCACAAGCGCCAGCAGCAAGATCGCCAGGGCGATCCCTCCCACCAGCAGCAGCGGCGGCCAAGCGGTCGAAATCGCACTTCCCCACGGCCAGCGAGGCGCAGCCGCCAGCGGAGCGGCCGCGCGTCGGATGACGTCGATGCCCAATCCGGTCAAACCCAGGCCCGACAGACTGAGCACGACCAGGAACAACTGTTGGATCACCACGCGGACGCAAGCGGCGCGGTAGCGCCAAGCCAGCGCCAGCATCCGGCGGATGAGAACCGAATTTGGCGTATCGTGCGTCGCGAGACGTGCGGAACCGGGGGAGGGCGTCGTCACCAAGGCAGGCATTTCCAATGAGTTACGTCAAAACAGTGCGATTTCTGCCGGCGGTTACCACGATCGGACGCGCTTGTTCAGCAGCGGCAAGCAGGCGGCGGGGCGGAAAAGCGAATTTGCTCGCGGGGCCGGTACTGTGCCGAAGTCGGCCTGATTTGACAAGACCGATTCGAGACCCGACGCGCTCGGCCAACGGGCCGCCAGGGTTGGCGTTTGCCCAGCGGGAAATTTCCCGCTGCTACCGCGCGACGCCGACCGCGAAGTTGACGACCTGGTTTTGGTCGTTCACGTTCTTCACGACCGGGAAGGCGAAGTCGACCGCGATTGGCGCCGGGCCCATCGCCGGCACCGCAACGCGGATACCGATACCCGGGGCAATGCGAATATCGTTGCCTTCGACCAGAGCGGTGCGAGAGTCGAAACCACCGTCGATGAAAAACGCCAGGCGGAACATGTCGTCGGCGGTGACCGGGACGGTGTATTCGATGGTCGCATAGCTTTCGAAGTCACCGCCATCGACCACTGTGTCGTACGTAGGCGATGCATCGCGATAGTAGAAACCGCGCACCGTACCGATACCGCCCATGAAGAACCGATCGTAGATCGGCGTGTTGGCGCCCGTCACGCCGGTGTAGCTATAGAGGGCCAGCACCTGGCGTCCCGAGCCGTCGGCCCGCTGATGCAGGACGAAGTATTTTCGCATGTCGAGGGTGATGCGGGGATAGGTGAACGAACCGGTGACTTGTTCATACTGGATGTTGATCATCCGTCCTTCGGTGGGGAAGAACGTGTTGTCGCGCGTGTCGTTCATCAAACCCAGCGTGACACTAAACCGTCCGTTGTTGCCCAGCACTTGGGCCAGGTCGGGGATCAGAATACGCGGATCTTCGACGCGCACGTTTTCGGCCCCGAGGCCGACGGTGCCGACCAGGTCGGGACGGAATTGATAGCCGAGATTGACTTTGCCGCCCATGCGCTGTTCGTACCAATCGTAGTAGAACCGCTGGAAGTAGTAGGCGCTCATGCCGTAGCTGACGTTGGTATCGAACAGGTACGGATTGTTGAAGCTGACCAGGTAACGCGACATCTGCGTACCCGGAGCCAATTCGATGCGAAAGTGCTGGCCGCGACCACGGAAGGCGGTTCCATTGCGCCAGGATTCCGCCCCGGTGGGCCAACGTTGCCAGTCGAAATTCTGTTCGTCGACGACGATCGAGCCAACCAGACCGGCATTCGAGTTGACGCCCACGCCAAACATGAATCGGCCGGTCTGCGTCTCTTCGGTATTCACGTTGATCGGCAACGCCGGCAAGGCGTCTTCGGGTTCCTCCGGTGCCGTGGGATCGGTCGGCATTCCCTCGAGCGGCTGGTTAAACTGGGGCGGCCCCATCGTACCGCCGGGGGACTGGAACGCGACGTTTCCGCCATAGCCGGAGGTGGTGCCGCTGGAGGCATAGCTTGGCGGCGACTGGGGGCCAGGCGACAGTGGCTGCACCATTCGGCCGCCGTATTGTCCGCGGACGGTCCACGGCGCCGCGGGGGAAGCCGACCCGGCACCGTTCGACCCGGCACCGTTCGACCCGGTGGAGTTTTGCGCCGCTTGCGATGTTCTCTTTGGCGCTGGCGCGCTTGCGCCCGCGGGTGGTGACGCAGCCGTGCCGCCGGACGATTGTCCGAGCGCGGGCGTTTCGAATCCTGCCAGATTGAGGTGCGTCGAGGATGTCTGAGCGGCGCGAGCCGCCCCCAGCGATTGGCCAAGCGAAACCGGGCCCGTCAGATTGAGCGATGCCAGCGTTGCCGTCAGTCCCTTGGCGGCCTGTGTCGCCGCCGGCTGCGTGTTGGCCGCGGTTGAGCTTGGGGGCGGAGACGAATTGTGGATCCGCGGAGGGGGCAATGCATTTCCTGATCCAGCGCCGTTGACGGCGTTGTCCGATCCCTGCCCACGCACGATCAGGACCTCGTCCGCGGCAATGCCGAGCGGAGGAAGATCCGTGCTGGAGTGGAGGGGCCACCACTTGGGTGCGGTCGGCTTCGGCGCGGGCTGGTTCGGCGCATTTTGACTTGGCGCGGTCGGGCTGGGGGCTGGCGGGGCCGCACGCGATCGTAGCGGCCACCAAGATGCCTTCTGCGTCGACGGCTCGGGCTCGACCGGGGCTGCGCCGAGCGGTTCGTCGGGTCCTGCCGGCGCGTTGGGGTTCAAATTCACAAAGACGTGCATGTCGAGTTTCTTCACGTCGGGCGCATCGTCCGGACTTTGTCCGCGGGCGTGACGGCCCCCTGCTTGCGGGCGGTCGGCCACGCCCGTGTCATCCTCTTCTTCGCCCGGCGGGCTGAACGTGATCTTGGGGACTTGTCCCTTGGCAGGATCGGTGCAGAACAGGCTGGAGCGTTTGAGGCGGAGCTCGGCGGTGCGGATCTTTTGCGTGTTGATGACGTCCCCCGGCCGGAACATGAGCCGGTTGAGGACCGCGTTGAACCGGGTATGCGGGGTGTCTCCGGCGATGTGGACGTGGATTTCGCCGACGGCGTAACGGCTTCCTTCCTCGACGCTGAATACGACGTTCAGCTCACCGGGTTCTTCCTCGAATCGCAGTTCTTGCTGCACGTTGGCAAACACATAGCCCTGGGTGCCGTAGATGTCTTGGACGCGGGTGATGTCCTGGTCGAGATTGCGGCGGACAAAATATTCACCCTCCAGGAGTTTCATCCCCTCGCGCAATTGTTCGTTGGTGAATTTTCGATTGCCGATGAAGCTGACATTGCGAACGCGATAGCGGGGGCCTTCGTCGATGACGAAGGTCAGTGTGGGCCGCTTCCATTTGTCGTCCATGACGACCTGGCGGCTGACCCGCGTACGAAAGAAGCCCAAACTGCGGTAGTAGGTGATCAGCTTATCGATGTCTTCGTTGACCTTGTCCTCGTTGTATTGTCCTTTGAACAGGCCGAGGATCGGCGGCTTCGATTCGATCTGGGTTTTCACGCCGCCCCTGACGCCAATGGTGTCCGGGTGCCTCACGGGGCTGTCGACGCGACGGGTGATGGCACT
>Ga0182024_10005544_pt1 | contig 28264 bp, 28 predicted proteins | sample P32metaG_FD_120480 | JGI IMG/M metagenome (GOLD analysis project Ga0182024, IMG submission 120480) | Permafrost microbial communities from Stordalen Mire, Sweden - P3-2 metaG (Illumina Assembly) | ecosystem: Environmental > Terrestrial > Soil > Wetlands > Permafrost | place: Sweden: Stordalen...
CGCGGGTCGGATCGTGCCGTCAGAGAAGCCATCGACGACCCATTGATCTGAGGCGACTGAGATGAATCACGATCCCACCGTGGTGGCGAGCGTCGGGGCGGCGTCGGCCGAGCCGCTGATGAAGCTGCGCGGGATCGACAAGCACTTCGGGGCGGTCCAGGCGCTCTACCAGGTGAACCTGGATCTCCCCGCCGGCCAGGTGACCGGCCTCTGCGGCGACAACGGGGCGGGCAAGTCGGTGCTCACCCGGTGCATCGCCGGGGTCCACCAGATCGACCACGGCCAGATCTTCTTCGAGGGACAGCCGGTCCACATCCGCACCACCCGGGACGCGGCCGGTCTGGGTATCGAGACCGTCTACCAGGACCTGGCCCTGGCCGACAACCTGGACATCGTCCAGAACATGTTCCTGGGGCGGGAGCGGCTGCGCCGTGGGTTGCTCGACGAGGATTCCATGGAGCGGGCCGCGGCGGAGACGCTGAGCAGCCTGCGGGTGACCACGGTGCGCTCCATCCGCCAGCCGGTGGCCTCGCTCTCGGGCGGGCAGCGCCAGTCAGTGGCAGTCGCCAAGGCGGTGATGTGGAACTCCAAGGTGGTGCTCCTCGACGAGCCCACCGCCGCGCTGGGTGTGGTCCAGACCCGCATGGTGCTCGACCTGGTGCGCCGCCTCCGCGACCACGGCCTGGCGGTGATGGTGATCTCCCACAACCTCAACGACGTCTTCGAGGTCGCCGACCGGATCGCCGTGCTCCACCTCGGGAGGATGGTCGCCGAGGGACCGTCGGCCGGCTTCGACCGCCAGAGCGTGATCGAGTACATGACCACCGGAGGCTCGAATGGGCGCCCGCATGAGCCGCTCGGAGCCGTCGCCAGAGGGAGTGCCTGAAGCCATGGCTGGGAGAGAGAACGACCCGCCGATCGCCGCCGCGGACCCGGCCCCCACCGAGCCGATCGAGGACCTCACCGCCGCCGCCGCGGGCGCGACGGTCGCCGAGGTGCCGCCCGAGCTCCTCGCTCAATCCCTGGGGCAGTATCTGCGCGCCTGGTGGCAGCGCGTCCGCGGCGGTGACAGCGGCGTCCTCCCCGTCCTCCTCGGTCTCGTCGTGGTGGCGGTGGCATTCCAGATTGCCAACGGCAAATTCCTCTCGCCGCAGAACCTGGTCAACCTCTTCGAGCAGAGCACCATCTACATGCTGCTGGCGATGGCGGAGATCTTCGCCCTGCTGCTCGGCGAGATCGACCTCTCCGTCGGCCTGGTCATGGGACTGGGCGCCGTGCTCGTGGCCGAGGAGGTGCAGCCAGGCGGCCTCAACTGGCCATGGTGGCTCGCGATCATCGTGGCGCTGCTCATCTGCTCGGCGGTCGGCCTGATCCAGGGAACCCTGGTCGCCAGGGTCAAGATGCCGTCGTTCATCGTCACCCTGGGCGGTCTGCTCGTGCTCGAGGGGGTTTCGATCATCGTCCTTGGCGGGAGCCTGGTCGGCATTGGGAACACCCGGTTCACCGATGAGAACGTGATCTACGACATCTTCTATGGACAGTTCACCCCGGTGCTCAGCTGGATCCTCCTCGCAGTTGTCGGCGTCGTCGCCGGGAGCGCCGTGTGGTTCGCGGATGCCCGCCGCCGACGTTCCGGACTCGTGGCTCCGCCCGCCAGCCTCACCGCCTTGAAGATCGCCGCCGCGGCAGTGGCAGGGGTCGTCGTCGTCGCACTCTGCAACGTCAACCGCGCCCACTTCGGAACCATCACCGGCCTGCCCTACATCATTCCCCTCGTCCTGGTGGTGCTGGTCGCCTGGACCATCCTCCTGCAGCGCACCCGCTTCGGCCGCTACGTCTATGCGATCGGGGGAAACCCGGAGGCCGCCCGTCGCGCCGGCATCAGCCTGCCGAGCATCCGCACGTGGTGCTTCGTGCTCGCGGGACTGACCGCGGGTATTGCGGGCATCTGCTTCGCGTCGTGGCAGGTGTCGATCACCACCAACATCATCAAGGACGCCAACAGCTACGTCCTGCTGGCAGTTGCGGCGGCGGTCATCGGCGGCACCAGCCTCTTCGGTGGCCGGGGCAAGACGCTCCATGGGGTGCTCGGCGGACTGATCATCGGCGGCATCTACAACGGCCTGTTTCTCATCGGGGTCCCCTCCGAGTGGATCGATATCGTTGTTGCGCTCGTCCTGCTGGCGGCGGGCACCATCGACGTCCTCTCGCGCCGCGGCGGACAGCCGCGAGCTTGACTTCACGAACGTGGGTGGGATGGAGGTCGCCGACGGCGATCCGATGATCGGCCGCTCCGCCTCAGGGCGCCGGCGCCTCCTGTCCGGAGGTCGCCCCCGATGAGTCCGATGGCCTCCCCGGAGTCCGTCCGGCGTCACAACCTGAGCCTGCTGCTCCGGCATCTGCACCAGTCCGGAGCGCTGTCCCGATCCGAGATCGGCGGCGCCCTGGGAATGACCCGGAGCACGATTGGGGAGCTGGTGGCGGATCTACGGGGCCGCGGTCTCGTGGAAGAGGGAGATCCAGCCCGGCTCGGCTCGCCGGGGCGCCCTTCGCTTGTGGCCCGTCCGAATCCTGAAGGGGCAGCGGTGATCACTGCGGAGATTGCGGTCAACTCCCTCTCCGCCGCCGTGGTCGGATTGGGTGGGCGGATCCTCCACCGTGCGCGGGCTCCGCATCAGCCACGCCGGCTGGCCGTCGACCAGACGATCGAGGATGTCGGCAAGCTCATCCAGACCGCTCTGGCTTCGATCCCCTCGGGGTGCTGGGTCGCCGGGCTCGGTATCGCCGTCGCTGGAGTCGTCAGCCGGGCTGACGGTCTGGTGCACTTCGCTCCGAACCTGGGGTGGCGAGACGTCCCGCTCGGGCGTCTGGTTTCGGACCGCCTGGGATCCGGCCTCCCCGTCGTGATCGCCAACGAGGCGGACCTCGGTGCGCTGGCCGAGCACACCTGGGGGGCGGGAGTCGGGGTTCGCCACCTCATCTACGTCACGAGCGAGGTGGGTGTCGGTGGGGGCCTCGTCATCGACGGACGGCCACTCGTGGGGGCGGCCGGCTGTGCCGGCGAGGTGGGGCACGTCCAGGTGAACCCGAACGGGGTGCACTGCCGGTGCGGGGCGATCGGCTGCTGGGAGACGGAGATCGGGGGCCCTGCGATGCTGCGCCGGATCGGGATCGCCGAGAAGAGCTACAAGCCGGAGGCGGTCGTGCGCCTGCTCAGGGACGCGTCCTGGGGCGACCCGATCGCGCTTGCGGCTGTGGAGGACGTCGGCCATTGGCTCGGCACCGGTCTCGCCGGCCTGGTCAACGTCTTCAACCCGCAGCGTGTCGTGCTCGGCGGCTTCCTCGGCACCATGTGGCCCGTGGTGGAAGAGATCGTCCATGCGGAGTTGCGGGCCCGCGTCATGGCGCCGTTTCTCGATGTCGATGATCTGATCAGGCCGACGCAGCTCGGCGAGGACGGACCGTTGCTCGGCGCCGCCGAACTCGCCCTGACCCGGGTCCTGGACGAGCCGACGCTGGTGCCGCCACGGGTTGCGGAGCGGCGATCGGCCTGATCGGGGCCGGCCTCAGGTGACCGAATGGAGGGCCGGGTAGTAGTCGCGGAAGCGACGCCGTGTCTCCCGATAGGGCTCGATCCATTCGGCAACCGGATCGATGACCTCGGTCACCCGGACACACTGGGCGGTTGCCTGCTCGAGGTCGGCGTAGACGCCGGCGGCGACGCCGCCGAGCAGGGCCGCGCCGAACGCCGATCCCTGGTCGGTAGCCATGACCTCGAGCGGAATCTCGAGCGCGCTGGCGACGATCTGCAGCCACAACCGGCTCCTCGAGCCGCCCCCCGACACTCTGCCCCGGGTGATCGTCGCCCCGACGTCATGAACGGCGTCGAGGCAATCGCGGAGGCCGAAGGCCACGCCCTCCAGCACCGAGCGGGTGATGGTGCCACGGCCATGCGTCATCGAGAGGCCGCAGAACGCGCCTCGCGCGTTTGGATCCGCGTGCGGCGTGCGTTCGCCGGCAAGGTAGGGGAGGAAGACGAGACCCTCGGAGCCCGCCGGCACGCTCTCCGCCTCGGCGAGCATCGCGTCGTAATCGACTCCCGGGAGCAGCGTCTGGTGATACCAGGCGAGCGAGCCGGCTGCCGAAAGCATCACCCCCATCACCATCCACCGTGCCGGAACGGCGTGGCAGAACGCGTGAACCCGTCCTTCGCGATCGGAGAGGAAGTGATCGGTCGCAGCCAGCACGACGCCGGAGGTGCCGAGCACGACGGACAGCGGGCCCGGACCGGTGATCCCGGCACCCACGGCGGCCGCGGCCTGGTCTCCGGCTCCGGCGGCGACGGGGGCGCCGTCAAGCTCGCCGACAGCGTTGGGGCTCTCGGCGAGCTCGGGAAGCCACGCCTCAGAAATGTCCAGATCCGTCAGTAACTCGGCGCTCCAGCGGCGCTGATCGACATCGAGGAGCAGCGTTCCCGAGGCGTCGGCGACATCGGTTCGATGGCCGCCGACAAGGCGGTCGCGCACGTAGTCCTTCGGGAGGCAGATCTTGCGAATGCGCGCATACGCAGCCGGCTCGTGCTCCCGCATCCAGAGCAGCTTCGGGGCCGTGAATCCCGGCAGAGCGCGGTTTCCCGTCAGCCGCAGCAGTCGATCCCGACCGTCTCCCGACTCGAGCGCGGCGCACTGGGGTGCGGAACGCTGGTCGTTCCACAGGATCGCCGGACGGATCACCGCACCGTCGGCGTCGAGGCAGACCAGCCCGTGCATCTGACCGGAGAACCCGATGCCGAGAATTTCCGGGACGCTGGTCCGCAGACTCTCGAGCACGTCGTGCGTCGCCGCAAGCCAGGCATCCGGTTGCTGCTCCATCCAGCCCACGTGGGGCGAGCTGACCGGATATTCGCGCTCGGCAACGGCAATCACCGCTCCCGACGTGGGATCGATTGCGATGCCCTTGGTGGACGAGGTGCCCACGTCGATCCCGACAAGTGCAGCCGGGGTCATGGAGTTGTCGGTCTGCTCGGCTGTGGTCGTCCGCTGACGGACGCACGACCGGAGCATTGCCGGTGCAGCGGCTGCGCCATCGCCCTAGGAACGGATGCCGTAGAGGTAGTCGAGGGCGAGCTGGTCGAGGCGCTCGAACGCCATGCCCCGAGCCGCGCTTGCCTCGGCGTCGAACTGCTCGGCACGCATCGCGGCGAGCGTCTCGCCGGGGGCGAGCGTTGTCTGTGCGAGCTGGTCGAGCCGGGAAGCGACGCGCGCCGCCTGCACCTCCGGGTCGGACCGGAACGCTTTGGTTCGATTCCGCAGCACCAGGTAGTTGTGCATGCAGGCCGCGGCGCTGTCCCAGACACCGTCCATGTCCTCGGTACGCGGTGGTTTGAAGTCGAAATGGCGGGGGCCCTCGTAGCCACCCGATTCAAGGATGTCCACCGTCCAGAACGCGCCCCTGGCGTTACCGGCACCGAAGCGAAGATCCTGATCGTAACGCGGTCCGTTCTGGCCGTTGAGGTCGACATGGAAGAGCTTGCCATGCCACAGCGCCTGAGCAAGGCCGTGCGAGAAATTGAGACTCGCCATCTCCTCGTGACCGACCTCCGGGTTCAGGCCAACCATGTCCGAATGCTCCAGCTCATTGATGAAGGCAAGAGCGTGCCCGATGGTCGGGAGGAAGATATCTCCGCGAGGTTCGTTCGGCTTGGGCTCGATGGCAAAACGCATGGTGTAGCCCTGTTCGATGACATAACCCGTCAGGATGTCAAAGGCCTCCTTGTAGCGATCGAACGCGGTGCGGACGTCTTTGGCAGCCCCTGACTCGGCACCCTCACGGCCACCCCAGAAGACCACGACTCCCGCACCGAGGTCCGCGGCGAGATCGAGGTTGTCTGCCACCTTTCGGAGCGCGAAGCGGCGCACATCGCGGTCGTTGTTGGTGAACGCGCCGTCGCGAAACACGGGATGCGAAAACAGATTGGTCGTGACCATCGGGACCACCAGGCCCGTACGATCAACGGCCTTGCGCACGCGCTCGATGGCACGGCTCTTTTCGGCTGCTGTGGCGTCAAATGGGAAGACATCGTTGTCGTGGAAGCTCACGCCGTATGCACCCAACTCCGCCAGCCGGCCGACGGCAACTTCGGGATCCAGTGGAGCGCGCACGGCGGTGCCGAAAACGTCAACCCCCTGCCAGCCGACAGTCCACAGTCCGAAGGAAAAACGGTCGGCACGAGTCGCTTGCAGCACAACTTCCTCCTCACTGGCCAACCAGCGCCCTCGCATCGTCCCAGATTGCAAAGGAGCGACCGCAAATTGGTTCTGGCTGCACCGGATTATACGTGAGACCCGCGAGGTCAGAGGACGGTGATGGTGGTCGATCCAAACCCAGACAAACCGCCATTCTCGGTGACCGTCACGGTGATCCTGTAGTGCCCGACGAGTGTGTTGTATCTGTGTGAGAGCGTGAACGACTGATGATCGAGGACCAGCGGTACTGTCCCGGTGCCGTCTCCATAGTTCACCGTTGCGGTGAAGGTGTGACCGGCCAGGTTGGTGTCTGTAAAGCTGCCTGAGCCGCTGAGTTCGCCAAGGAGCGCCAGCTCGGCGTTGACCGTCACCACGGGCGGCTGGTCCGGCGGCGGAGTGGGGGTTGGCGTCGGTGCTGCCGTCGGCAACACGGGCCCGGGGCTCGGCGTCGATGCTGGATTCGAAGGGAGCGACGGCTGCGCGGTGGGATCGGACCCATCCGGAGTGCTCCCTGCCTGACCCGTTGATCCACTCGGATCGCTGGATCCATCCTTGGACACCGGGGCGTTGGGCTGTCCTGTCGCCGAGGTTCCCGAGAGAGTCACCTGCGCCCTGGATTCCGGTGCGCTGTGCGGGTGAGCAGCTGCGCCGCCGATCGACATGGCCGAGATTCCCACGGTGGGCCCGGCGAACGGTGTCGTCCTCGGGAGTGCTCCGGGCACCGTGAGGCTGAGCGCGGTGGTCCCCGACACGATCGCCGCTCCCCAGTTCCATCCCAGGCGGTCAACCCAACCGATCAGCGGCAGCTGGGCGATCCACGATCCAAGCCCGACCACACGCCAGAGCCGCCCCACCGAGATGTTCAGAAACACGCGAACGACCATGGGATCGAACTGGGCTCCCGAGCATTTGACGAGCTCCTGCCGGGCAGCCGACACCCCGATCGGCTTGCGATAGGGGCGCACCGCGGTCATCACCTCATATGAATCGGCGACCGCCACGATGCGGCCTGCGAGCGAGATCTCATTCCCGGCAAGGCCCCGCGGATAGCCGCGACCGTCGAAGCGCTCGTGGTGGTGCGGCACGGCGCCGGCCCATTCGCCGAGCCAGGCGCTCAGCGGACCGATGAGGCGTGCGCCCTCATCAGGGTGGCGACGGATCGTGTCCATCTCCGCGTCGTTCAGCTTTGCCGGTTTCGAGAGGATTTCGGCCGGGACCGCGAGCTTGCCGATGTCGTGGAGCAGCGATGCCCAGCGCAGACGGGCTCGATCGCCGTAGGGGAGCTTCATCTCGTCGGCGATCAGGTCGGCGAACACGCGAACTCTCTCCGAATGACCACGGGTCTGGCGATCGTGGACGCTGAGCGCGGCGACGAGCTCCAGAACCATCTGCATGTGCGCTACGTCACCGCCGGTGACTCCCTTGTCGCGGGCCTCCTGCAGCTGGCGCTGGAGATCACGCGGCTTGCCGACGCGGCGGGCCACCGCAAAGCGCTTCGGTGCACGATCGGGAAAGAGCAGGGACAGGTTGAGCAGCGCCGCCAGCGGGAGGAGCCGGCGTCCGGCGCGCTCCATCGCGATGATGGTTACCAGTGTCACGAGGCTGACCGCTGCAATTGACAGCGCTGCACTTGGGAGGCCGTTCGGTCGCGGCAGGACTCGCGTCATGACGGCGCCAGCGCCCACGCCGACCCCGGCGGGAATGACCACCACAGCGGCTCGGACGAGCAGGCTGAGCACTGGTCGACGCTGCCATCCATGGCCGGCGGCGGCAGCGCCATCCTGCACGGGCGTCCGGGTGACGGCGACCATGTCTCAGACCCCCACGGGTTCCCTTCCCGCAACGACATGACACACGGCCCTGGGCGGGCCTCAGCACAAGGCTCGCTCCGCACCTGCAGGGCGCTTCGGGATTCGGAATTCTGTGGCAAGCGGGTGACCTGCTCGTCGCAAGAGTCGGCCTTTCGGCACCGCCTGAAGCGCGAGGCTCGCCGGTGCTTCGGGTAGGATCTGCGGCGTCCATGCCGATCAGTCTTCTGCGCCGTGAGCGCCGTTTTTACGAACTCTTCGATCGTCAGGCGGAGAACGTCGTTGCAGCCTCACGACTCCTGAGAGATGCGTTGGACGATGGGACCGAGTCGATGGCGGCGCATCAGGCCGCAATCAAGGACCTCGAGCACGCTGGTGATGAGGTGACTCACGAGATCATCCAGACCCTGCACCGGACCTTCATCACGCCCTTCGACCGTGAGGATATCTACGCGCTGAGCTCGGGACTCGATGACGTCCTCGACTACATCGATGAGATCGCCGAGACGATCATGCTCTACGGCATCACTGAGATCTCGCCGGCGGCCAGATCGATGGCCGGGCTGATCGTGGAAGCCGCGATCCAGATCCAATCCGCCGTGTCGAAGCTCGAGTCGAAGGCCGGGGTGAGCGAGCATGGCATCGAAGTCCATCGCATCGAGAATGTCGGCGATACCGAGTCGCGGCGCGCGATCGGCGATCTTTTCCATGGAGAGTACGACGCTGTGGCGATCATCAAGCTCAAGGACTTCTACACGCTGCTCGAAGACTCGATCGATCGCTGTGAGGACGTGGCCAACGTCATCGAAGGCATCATCATCAAGAACGCGTGACGGGCATCGACGTCCTGCTGATCGCGACGGTGGTGATCGCGCTGGGATTCGACTTTACCAATGGATTCCACGACACGGCAAACGCCGTGGCGACGTCGATCAGCACCCGCGCGCTCGGGCCCCGCACAGCGGTCGCCATGTCGGCGGCATTCAATCTTCTCGGTGCACTGGTCGCCATCGAGATTCTGCATACGCACGTTGCGAATACCATCGGTGGCCTGGTCGCACCGAAACACGGTGTGTCGCTCGGCATGATCATTGCGGCGCTGGTCGGCGCAATCGTCTGGAACCTCATCACGTGGCGGCTGGGACTGCCGTCCAGCTCATCGCATGCGCTCATCGGGGCACTCGTCGGCATGGGCGTTGTTGCCTATGGCGTGGACTCGGTGAAGTGGGGATCGGTGGTCCCTGTCGTCATCGCATTGCTTGCCTCTCCCGTGATCGGTCTCGTTCTGGCATATCTGTTCACCGTCCTCACCCTCGACGTCTTCCGGCACGCGCAGCCCAGTCCGATGAATCGACGCTTCCGTCTGGCACAGATCGCGTCCGGAGCGTTCGTGTCGTTCTCGCACGGGGCCAACGACGCGCAGAAGACCATGGGGGTGATCACGCTCGCGCTCGTCAGCGCCGGCACGCTCGCGGCCGGCGGCAAGGAGTTCCCGTCACCACCACTCTGGGTGGTGCTGCTGGCAGCAACGGCGATCGGTTTCGGGACCTATGCCGGCGGCTGGCGGATCATCAGGACGCTCGGCATGAAGGTGATCCGCCTCGAACCGGTCGACGGCTTCTGCGCCCAGACCATGGCGGCCGTCGTCATTCAGGGGGCCACGCAGCTCGCGCTGCCGGTGAGCACCACCCATGTGGTCTCGGGCGCGGTGATGGGGGCTGGGGCAACACGAAGGCTCGGCGCCGTCCGCTGGGGCGTGGCACGCAACATCCTGGTCGCCTGGGTGCTCACCATCCCTGCGACCGCGGCGATGGCGGCGCTCTGCGCGCTCGTCGTTGGTGCGCTGTAGGGGACGGCCCGGATGCGTTGAACGGGGCGCCACTCTTGAGTTGGACTCGTTGAGTCGAGGCCCGAGCAACCCGCACTGTTCTCAGACCTGAGCTGTGTCCGGGGTCGCCTCCTGGGGCACCGCCGAGGACGTCGCGGGCGTTGACTCCATGATCGCGAGCAGTTGCGTGAGCACGTGGCGAAGGTCGGGGCGGATCGCGTACGTCTCGTCTGGTTCCTGGCCGGCGACGACCAGCACACCGGTCGATTGGAATCGATCCAGCTGGTGGCGGACCTCGAAGGGGGAGAGGTTCGTCCGGGCCGCCAGCTCCTCCACCTTCTGAGGACGGTCCAGCAGCTGGGTGACGATTCGCAGCCGGACCGGGTCGCCGAGGGCATGGAGCAGGTCGCTGGTTGCGGTCAGTTCGTCATCGGGTCGCGAGACCAGCGAACGCACCGCCTCCAGGGCCGCCCGGGGCTTGAGCGGCAATCCGTGGCCGCTGACATAGCTCGTCTGGAGCAGGACCTCGCCAGCAGTCGCCCCTGCGCTGCGCCTGGCGACGATCACATAGAAGGCTGCGACCACCAGAACGACGACAACCAGGTCCACCCATCCGCTGCCAAACCCCACACCGAGCAGGCGGCCAAGGGCGAGTAGCCCGGTGACGATGCTCGCCACCACGCCGATGTCGAGCAGAGCGGCGAGCACGACACGCACCCAGCGGGGCACCCGGACGAGGCCGGCGCCGGAGGATGAGGGCGTCTTGCGTACGGCGAGGTAGCAGCCGACGCCCATCACGATGAGGATCGCCCCCTGAACAGCGAGTTGCTGCAGCCGGTCCAGGAAGTGCTCGACCGGCACGCCGATCAGGATCCCGAGGGCCACATAGACCCCCACCCAAACCACCGTCGAGGTGACCATCGCGAGGATGAAGGACCGCCGCGGAGCACCAACAGCGCCTGAGACCAGCGTGGTGTAGATGCGCAGTCCCGGGATCAACCTGCTGAGCACAATCCTTTGCCAACCGGCGGAGCGGAGCCGGGCCTCGACCCGCTCGAGGTTGCGCTGCTGCCGCAGCCGCTTCGCCAGCCCCATGAGCGCGCGGGTGCCGACGGCGTGCGCCCAGCTGTACCCGACGAGCGATCCCGCGATACACGCGATGATCGCCAGCGGTATGAATGCATACGGATTGAGTCCTCCGGTTGAGATCAGCAAGCCCGCCACGAGCAGGGTCAGTTCCCCCGGAGCGAACGGCAGCGGGACCCCCGCCTCCTCAGCGAAGAGCAGTGCCGGGAGCAGCGCCAGCGCGACCGCCCCGTGCAATCCCGACAGGAAGTTCACGAGCTCATCATCCACCCGGCGTCGGGGGCACGGCTCAGCGCGTGACTCCGGCAGGCGGGCTGTTCTGCAACAGTGCCCCGGGTGATTCAGACGGGGGCCGTCGTCGTGGGAGCAGGTCCGAGCGGCGCAACGACCGCGCTGCTCCTGGCCAGGCGGGGCCACGAGGTGGTCCTCGTCGATCGCGCTCGATTCCCGCGTGACAAAGCGTGCGGCGAGGGAGTGATGCCGCCCGGCGTGGATGCCCTGCGGAGAATGGGCGTCTATGAGCGAGTCGTCGCCAGCGGTGCACGCCCGCTGAACGGCGTGACCTACCAGCAACCCGGTGGCGGCCCCCGAGTGCACGTGCCCTTTCCCACTCCGCCAAGCGGCGGCCCGGCTGGGGGGCTGGGTGTCCGCCGGACCAGCTTCGACGAGATCCTGGTGGACGCGGTGCGCCACGAGCGCCGCGCCATCGTGCGCGAAGCCGAGCGTGTCACCGGGCTGCTCCGCGACGAGTCGGCAAGGGTCGTCGGAGTCACCACGACCGCCGGAGAGATCCGGGCTCGAATTGTGGTCGCAGCGGACGGGCTGCACTCCCAGGTCCGCGCCTGGTCGGGGCTGAGGGTCGTCTCCCGGGCGCGCGTGCGCTACGGGCTCGCGGGCCACTGGCAGGTCGACACGCGAAATCGGGACGCCGTGACCGTCACGCTCGCCGGGGGGCACGAGTGGTACGAAGCGCCGGTCGGCCCAGCCCTGCTCCTCGTGTCCATCCTGACCCACCGGTCGCGACCGCCCATGACGGCCCGGAGCTACGAGCGCGCGGCTCGTCGCAGTGTGCCGGCCGTCCGCGAGGCGCCGTTTGTCTCAGGGCCGCTGGGCGCCGCTCATTTCCACCAGCGGGTGCGCGCCGTCGCTGAGGATCCCGTCTTCCTCGTCGGAGACGCCTCCGGATACGACGACCCGACCACCGGTGACGGCATCGCGATCGGCATCCTCCTCGCCGAACGCCTTGCCGAGCACCTCGGCGATCTGCTCGCTGATCGCATCTCGGGCGACACCGCTGCCGCTCGCTACGCCCACGACCACGCCGGTCTCGTCGGCGAGCGGCGGCGCCTCACGCAGCTCGCGCTATTCCTCGCTCGGTCGCCCGTGCTCAGCCGCCGCGCCATCCTGCGCGCAGAGGTGGACCCACGAGCGCTGACCAGGCTCGTCGCCATCAACTGCGGGTATCAGATGTTCCGGGACGTCACGCCGCGAGACTGGCTGGCGCTGGCGGGAATCTGACGGCTCCTGCGGCTCGGGCGCGGGATGAAACGGGGGACGCCGCGGAACGCGTCGCTGTACCCGGGGATCTCGTCGAGCAGGCGCTCCTCGGCGCGAATTCGAGGGAGCAGCACCGCGGCGTTGGCGATGGAGAGCACGACGGCCTCTGGAACAGCGCCGACAGCGGTGGGGAGACACGCGAATTCCAGCGCCACCGCGACGTAGTTCGGATGGCGCACGTATCGATACGGACCACCGGTCTCGATGCGGGCGTCCGGTGAGACGTGAGCGGTCACGTTCCAGCCGTCGCCGAGCGTGCGAATCACCCAGAGACGCAATGCCGCCGATGCCGCGAGCCCGAGCACTGCCGTGACTTCGATCGGGCGCGACACGCGCCGCCCGGGCCGGGGCCACGCGCTGACCGCGAAGAGCGCCACATGAGCGGCAACCATGGCCGGGTAGGTCGACGGCGACGCTTGCTCCGCACGCACCAGCCGGGCTCGGTTGCGTGCCGAGATTCGCAATTCGACGAGCCGCTGCGCACCGGCAGTCAGCACGAGGGCGGTTCGCGCCCTCCGGTTCACGACGCCCAGCGCAACTCGATGAGCTCGACCATGAGCCCAGGCCCGAACGCCGCAGCGAGACCGCGCCCCGTCGCTGCTGGAAGGCTCGCCGCAAGTTCTTCGAGCACGAACAGAATTGCGGCCGACGACGTGTTGCCGGTGCTGCCCATGACCCGGCGTGTCGCCGCCAGCTGCCGCTCCTCGAGTCCGAGGCAGCGGGTGACCGAATCGACGATTGCCTGCCCCCCGGGATGGAGAGCAACCGCATCAAGGGCCGCCACCGCACCGATGAAGTCGTCGACCAGGGCGGGGAGGTGCGTCTCGAGCAGCCGCGGGAGGTGACGCGACACCACGACGCGGAATCCGTCGTCGGCCCGCTCGAAGCCGAGCGCCTCGGTGCTCGACGCAACCACCCGGTGACCGGTCCTGCCGATCCCAAGGCTTCCGGGGCCCGCGCCACAGCGAAGCACCGCAGCCCCGGCACCGTCGCCGAACACCAACACGCTCAACAAATTGTCAGCCGAGGTGTCCGCCGGGCGGAACGTGAGCGATGGCACCTCCACCGCGACCACGAGGGCCGTTTCCTCAGGATGCGCGCGAACCCAGTCGGCGGCCCACGTGAGCGCCGCAGCACCTCCGGCACACCCGAAGTTCATGAAAGGCATGCGCCGGATGTCGCGCCTGAGGCCGAGGTGATTGATCAACTGCACGTCAACGCCCGGCAGCACGAACCCGGTGCACGACGAGACGACGATCAATCCGAGATCGGCGATCGAGACTCCTGCGTTCTTGATCGCCCGTGTGGCGGCGCTGATGGCAAGGGGGGCTGCCTCAGCCGCATAGCGAACCGCCTGCTCGCTGGGAGTGAGCGGTAGCAACGCCTCTTCGATGGGACGCACCAGGAAGCGGTGCATGTCGGAGAGCTCGCCGGTGAACAGGCTCACCCGGCGCTCCAGCCGCGGCCAGAGTTTCGTGATCAGGCGGAGGACCTCGTCGCCGCCGACGCGGTATGCAGGAACGGCGGTGCCGAGCCCGTCGATGGTGACCGGGGCCAGCGCGGGCCAGGCGGACCGGCGATCGGGCAGCGCCGCGGAGCGGGTCGCCGCCTCAACAAGCATGCGTTGGGATCATGACACCGACGATCCGAACGGCCGCAGCCGCTGCTTCTGTATTCGTGATGGGGAGAGTATGGCCGGGAGTTACACGGCCTCCGGCGCGAGCGGCGACTCGGGCGTCACGTACGCAGCGGTGAGCCCGCCGTCGACGAGGAACGTCGCGCCCTTTTCAACCGCCCTCCTTGGAGACATCGGTCGCAACCGCGCCATTGTTGTTGTGCTCGGCCACGCGGTCCACGAAGCGGCGGAAGAGCGACATCGCCCATCCCTGCTTGCCGAGCAACTCCTCGGGATGGCATTGCACCGCAACGATCATCCCGTCTGACGACTCGATGCCCTCGACGACACCGTCCGGGCTGTGCGCGGTCACGTGGAGACCCGGCGCGACCTCCTTCACCGACTGGTGGTGCAGGCTGTTCACCATGACGTGGTCGCCCGGCGCGACCTTTGACAGCTCCGAACCGGGGACCACAGCGATGGAGTGCGCGAGCAGGTCGCGCGGGTGGCCGTGATTGTCGTGACCGTCGATGTGCTGGCGTAACGACCCGCCGAGGGCGACATTGATGACCTGCTGGCCGCGACAGATGCCGAACACCGGAACACCCTCATCAACCGCTGCGCGCACGAGGGCGATCTCGGTGAGATCCAATGGCGGATCGACGTTGGGAGTCTCCTCGCGGCGCGCCTCGCCGTAGGCGGGCGGGTCGACATCCCAGCCGCCTGGCACGAGGAGCCCGTCGATGCCGTGGATCAATGCGGTCGCGCGCTCGGACGCGAGACCATTCAGTTGCGGATCGAGCGTCACCGGCTCACCGCCGGCGGCCTCGACCGCGTGAAGGTAGGGCAAGTAGTACGCCGGTCCGCGGAGCGGACTGCACGTCACGCCGATCCTGGGCTTGGGCATGTTGTGGATCCTTCGCGTGCTCGTGGCGCACTGGCCGCGAGCTCGCGTGATGAACTGATTGGTGAGCCTATCAGCCTGCCGAAACCGCGGGCACCGGCACAACGCGTCGATGAATCCCGCCTCGATCGAGGCGAGTTCCTCCGCCGTGCCTGGAACGCGGGGCCTTTGCGGGCGTGCTCGCGAAGCTCGGGGAGACTGCTCACGTGCGCATGCGCCGCATGGTGGAGCTGCGTGGCGGCGTGGTCTACGGCGACGGTCCCTGACAGCGAGTACATTTCGCGGGATTTGATTGCAGACGCCGGAGGTGGACGCGCGTGATCGCCGAGCGACTCGAGCTCGCCGACTGGCGCCGGCAGGTGAGCGAGCTCTACGCGGCAACCCGCGCCGACGCCGATCCTGTGTCGGCCTGGCAGCACTGGCGCGACGTGCGCGATCGACTGTTCCGATCCCACCCACAGAGCCCGGTTCCCAAGGCTGAGCGTGGCGACGCAACGACTCCCGGGTATTACGAGTACGACCCGTCGCTGCGTACCGTCGCCGACATCGACGCAGCCGACGGCGCGAGCTTCGAGCTTCCTGGATCGACCTCCGGCCATGTGACGGCCGAGCGAGCCGGGACGGCACGGTTCTCACTCGGCGGCGCGGCGTTGAGCCTGTCGATGTTCTGGCTGCTCGACTATTCGGGCGGCTTCTTCCTCTCATTTCGCGACGCCACCTCTGTGGACGAGACATACGGCGCGGGCCGCTACGTGCTCGACACCGCGAAGGGCGCGGACCTCGGTGTCGATGGCGACGGCCGCGTGGTGCTCGACTTCAACTTCTCGTACCAGCCATCGTGCAGCTACGACCCGCGGTGGAGCTGTCCGCTGCCCCCGCGTGAGAACTGGCTGACGATGCCGATCCGAGCGGGGGAACGCCTGCGCCGCTGATCAGAACAGCGAGGGGATCACTGCCTCGATGAGGTGCGGACCCGGCTCGGCGAATGCTCGCTCCAGGTCCGCGGTGAAGGCCTCGGCGGTCTCGGGTCGCGTCGCCGGTACCCCGAGCCCGCGCGCCAGCGCGACGAAGTCAATCTCGGGTGGAGCAATGTCGAGCATTCGGAGCGCGCGCTCCCCGGACGCGGTTGCACCGACTCGAGCCAGCTCCATCCGCAGGATTGCGTACCGCCGGTTGCTGAAGATGACCGTGGTCACGTCGAGCTGCTCGCGAGCCATGGACCAGAGTGACTGCAGCGTGTAGAGTGCCGAGCCGTCCGCCTCGAGTGCAAGCACCGGGCGATCCGGGTACGCAACGGCTGCGCCGAGCGCGACCGGGAGACCCTGGCCGATCGACCCGCCAGTGAGGCTGAGCCAGTCGTGGCGCGGCGCGCCGGCCGTATGAGCAGGCAGGAACGTGCCGCTGGTGTTGGCTTCATCGGAGACGATTGCGCCTTCCGGGAGCAACGCGCCGATCGCGCGGGCGATTGAGTCCGCGCTCAGTTCACCGGTGGGCCGGTCGGGCCTTGGCAGATCTGTCACCGCGAGGTCCTCGGGGGCCCCAAGTTCGGTCGCGAGCAACTGCAGCGCCGCCACGGCATCGTCCCCACCCCCGGCGAGCATCAGCACCTCGCAGCCCTCGGGGAGGAGGTCGCTCGGCTTTCCCGGGTACGCGAAGAACGAGACCGGAGACTTCGTGTCGACGAGGATGAGGTGGCGAAGCCCGTCGAGCTGGCCGGCAGCCATCTCCGCGAGATAGGCAAGGCGTTGGATCACCGGGATCCCGGCACCGCGCTCGGCACGAGCGGGGAAGGTCTCCGCGAGCAGGCCGGCGCCGGTCGCGCATGCGATCCGGGACGCGGCGCGGACCCCCGGTTCGCGCAGCGCGCTGCCGCCGAGCAGAAGCGCAGCGTTCTCCTCTGAGCGCAGCGCGGCTGCCGCTTCCTCGAGGACCGACGCCCTCACCGATCCGCGCGGAGACCGTTGCACCGGTGGCGCCACCAGACCGCCTTCCGACCACGAGACGTCGGCAGGCAGGATCAGGGTTGCGACCTGTCCCGGCGGACCGCAGGCAGCGGCAACTGCAGCGGCGGCGTCCGCGCCGGCGTCCTCCGGACGCATGCTGCGCCGAATCCAAGTCGACACATTCCGCGCCACGGTGTCGATGTCGGACTCCAAGGGCGCATCGAACTGCTTGTGGGAGGTGGCGTGATCACCAACGATCGTCACCAGCGGTGCATGGCTGCGCCTCGCGTTGTGAAGGTTGGCGAGGCCGTTGCCGAGACCGGGGCCGAGATGCAGGAGGACGGCGGCGGGGAGGTCACGCATGCGCGCGTAGCCGTCCGCGGCGCCGGTTGCGGCGCCTTCGAAGAGTGCGAGCACTCCTTGCATCTCCGGCACCGCGTCCAGGCTCGCGACGAAATGCATCTCCGACGTGCCGGGGTTGGCGAAGACGACATCGACGCCCGACGCGACAAGGCTTCGAACCACGGCCTCGCCACCGATCATCCGGCGCCCGTCGCCTGCAACGTTGCTGATGGCTCGAAGAGCGCCCCGGGATTGAGGACCCCGTCGGGATCGAACGCCGCCTTGATCCTTCCCATGAGCGCGAGCTTCGCCGGGTCCTCGAGGGCGAGGAAGTGACTGCGTTTGTCTGTGCCGATGCCGTGCTCGCCGGACACGGCACCGCCAAGCGCCGCGCCCGCGGCAAAGACGCTGCGCAACACGAGCTCAAGGCGCTCGGGGTCGGACTGGAACACCGACAGGTGCACGTTGCCGTCGCCGGCGTGACCGCAGCCCAGCACTATTGAACCTGTGTCCTGCGCGATAACCGACACCTGTGTCAGGAACTCGGGAATCTGTGCACGCGGCACGACGGTGTCGATGATGTCGTTGGCGCCCGCCGCCTTCGCTGCGAAGAACGCGCGCTCGCGCGCCTCGATCAGGTCCGACGCGGCCCGAGGCGGGAGGACGTACACGTCCAGCGCACCAAGCGTTGTGATCAGGTCGCCGAGGCGCTCGATGTCCTCGTCGAGCCGGCCCGGGTCGCGTGACTCGAGGACGACGACGAGGTAGGCGAGCGCGGCGTCCTTGACATCCACCCCGATCCCCAGCTCCAGGCCGCGCGCGGCGGTGATCGCCGCCATCGACATCATGTCGATGTACTCCAGGATCATCGGCGCGGCACCGCTCTGCACGATCCGGGGCACCGCCCTGGCGATTTCCGCGACCGTTCGGAAGGGCGCGAGCACGGTGGCGGCGTGCGGGTGGCGCGGATACAGGCGCAGGATCGCCTCGGTCACGATCGCCAGCGTCCCCTCGGATCCGACGATCAACTGCGTGAGGTCGTAGCCCGACGTCGCCTTCACGAACTTGCCGCCGGTCCGGATGACCTCGCCGGTCCCGAGCACGGCCTCCAGGCCGAGGACCTGGTGACGGGTGACCCCGTATTTGACCGCGCGCATCCCGCCGGCGTTGGTGGCGACGCTGCCGCCGAGGCTGGCGCTGTTCTCGCCGGGAAACACCGGATAGACGAGTCCGTGGCGTGCCGCAACCTCGTCGAGCTCGCGCAGGCTGACCCCCGGCTGGACGATGGCAATCTGGTTGTCGACGTCGATGTCGAGGATCGCGCCCATCTCCCGAAACGCGATGAGAATCCCGCCCTCGCGGGGGACGCATCCACCGGCGAGCCCGGTGCCCGAGCCCCGTGCCGTGACCGGCATCCGGAATTCGCGCGCAATCGTGATGATCTCCGCCACCTCGGGCGACGAGTGGGGGAGCACGACCACGTCAGGAGCGTGCCAGTGGGCGACGAGCGACTCGTCGTGCCAGTCATCCTCGCTGATGCCGGCACCCGTCAGGACTCGCGCCGGTCCGAGCAGCGCCGAAAGCTTGTCGACTGCACCGAGCATGTGGGCTCCTACGAGCCGGTGAACGTCGCCCGGCGCTTCTCGAGAAATGCGCTCACACCCTCGGCGAAGTCGTTCGTGGTCGTCGCCTCCGTCTGCAGACGCTCCTCGACTGCCAGCTGAGCCTCGAGGTCGTTCTCGTCTGACATTTCGAGCGCGCGTTTGGTGAGCCCGATCGACCGCGGTCCGCGCGCCAACCGGCCGGCAAACTCCGCAGCCGCCGATGCAAGTTCGGCATCCGGCACCACCCAGTTGACGAGCCCGAGCTCGAGCGCCCGACCGGCGTCGACCGTCTCGCCGAGCATGGTGAGCTCGGCGGCGCGAGCCGGCCCGACCAGGCGCGGCAGAAAGTACGTGCTCGCGAGGTCCGGGATGAGCCCGATCCGCACGAACGCCTGGACGAAGGTGGCGGCCTCGGCGGCGATGCGCAGGTCGCATGCGAGCGCCAGGGAGAAGCCCGCACCGGCGGCGACCCCGTTGACGGCCGCAATCACCGGCTTGTCCATGGAGCGGATCGCCCGGATCGCCGGGGTGTAATGATTCCGGAGCACGGCACCGACGTCGAGGCCCTCATCGCTCGCGGCGGCGCGGAGGTCCTGCCCGCTGCAGAAGCCACGTCCCGCGCCGGTGATGATCACCGCGCGAACACCATGGCTTGAGGCGGCGTCGCGAAGTGCATCCGTGACCTCGTCCAGCAGCGCCGGTGTGATCGCGTTGAGCACCTCCGGGCGGTTCAGCGTGAGGGTGAGCACGCCTCCGGCAACGGACTGGAGCAGCTGCGGGGCTGTTGCCGGGGTTGCCTCGGCTGTCATGGCGGCGAACTCTACGCCGACGCGGCGCCGAGCTCGCGAAGCCGGTCGTACGTATAGATGCCCGTGTTGTGGCCATCGGCCCAGACGGTGTTCAGACCGTAGGCGCCGACGAGTGAGATGTCCGCAAGCTCGTCCTCGCCGGGGTGGAGCAGGGGATCGGAGCTGAACCGTCCGCGATACCCAGGTTCCCCCTTGCACGCGGCGCAGGGGCAGGCGCGGCGGAGCACGGCAAACGGAATGTGATGCGCTGCGCCGTCAGACCACTCGATGAGCAGCGCTCGATGCTTCTCGTCGTAGTCAAAGCGCACGGGTCGGAGGTCCATTGCCACGGTGCGCTGACTGGTGGCGCTTAGCGGAGCACCGACTGCAGCTTCATGGCGAGGCCCATGTCGCCCTTGATCTTGATCTTGCCGCTCATGAACGCCATGGTTCCGTCGAGCTTGCCGGTGGCCAGGTCGACGAAGTCCTCCGACTTCATGGTGATCGTGATGTTGGGATTCTCCGGCGCTCCCTCGCCGACGTCTGCACTGCCGTCCTTGAGCGAGATGTGGTACTGCCCTGGGGCCTCGCCGCTGAGGTCGAAGGCGTAGATCGCATTCATCCCAGCTGTCTTGGCAGGATCGGCGGTGATGCGGGAATTGATCTCGCTGAAGATTTCGGCCGGGGTGGACGGCATCGTTGGTGCTCCTTGCAATCGTTCTGCGTGCAGCCCGCGTCATATCGGGCTCGATTCCAGTCTACCGAGTGGGGCGAGGCGCCGGACACAGCCCTTCTGCCAGGAAGCTGGGCGCTGAGAATTCCCTGAGACGTGTCTCAGAGCACCTCAGCGCAGGGGAATTCTCAGGTCCGATGTTGAAACTGGCGAGCCATGAGTGGAGCGAACCTCAAGCTCAGCCGGCGGCAGGTCCTCGGGATCGCGGCCGGCGGCGTCGCCGGCGCGGTTGGCTTTCGGTACCTCACGATGCAGCTCCCAGGTGGCTCGCAGGAGGTTGCTTCGGCGGCCGGCACCGGCGGGGCGTGGGCGAGCCCACTCGCCAGCTCCGCCGGCCTCGCCGCCCACCTCCTCCGCAGGGCGACGTTCGGCTACACGGCCACGGAGCTGGATGCGGCGGCATCGATGTCCTACCCGGACCTTGTCGACATGGTGCTCAGCCAGGCTCCGCAGCCACTCCCGAACGTTCCGGATCCCACCAACTACGAGGCTGTGGTGCGCGCCTGGTACGGGCACATGGCGACGACACCGGCGCAGTTCCCGGAGCGGATGACCCTCTTCTGGCATGGGCTGCTCACCAGCGACTACCGCAAGGCCGCGCGGCTGCCTTGCGTGCTGCAGCAGAACGAGCTGTACCGATCGACGGGACGGAGCGATTTCCGCACTCTCATCAACGCGGTCACCTACGACCCGCTGATGATTCGCTACCTCGACCTCGAGGAGAGCACGGCCGCCGCCCCCAACGAGAACTACAGCCGCGAACTCATGGAGCTGTTCACGCTCGGCGCCGGCACCTACACCGAGACCGACGTGCGCGAGGGCGCACGCGCCTTCTCCGGCATCCGAACCGTCCTGACCGATGCGACGGGCCGGCGGATGCAGGCGCCGAAGCTCAAGGGCTCGACGCCTGCCGAGTACGCGCAGGCCCTGCAACAGCTCATGGCCCAGGGGGCGAGCTTCAAGGGAGTCCTTGCGAAGGCTCAGCACGACAACGGGGTGAAGACCTTCCTCGGCCATACGGGAAACCTGGACCCGGCCCAGGCACTTGACATCATCCTCGCGCAGCAGGCATGCGCACCACACATCGCGCGCGATGCACTCGTGCAGTTCTGCACGCCGGATCCGTCGACAGCGCTCATCAACAGCGTCGCCGCGCAGTTCCGCCGCAGCAACTACGACATCACGACGTTGATGCGCGCCATCTTCACCAACGAGGCATTCACCTCGCCGCGCGCCTATCGGTCCCTGGTCCGCGGTCCGGCCGAGTACATGGTCGCCACCATGCGCGCACTGAACCGATTCGACCTCGCCGCCACGGCGGTGCAAGCGGGCGCCGGCATGGATCAGATCCTCTACGACATGCCCACCGTGGCAGGCTGGCCATCCAACCAGGGCTGGGTGTCGTCAGGCGCCTGGCTCGCCCGGCTGAATTTCGCAGCTGCCGTCGTCGCCACACAGCAGAGCTTTTCCGATCCGGTTGCCGCCGTGCACACCCAGCTCGACGGCGTCGTGGGGCCGGACACGGCCGCGGTCTTCAACGCGAGCGCGAGCGACGGCGACAAGTGGTATGCGCTGCTCGCAAGCCCCGAATTTCAACTCAAGTGAGGCAGACGAGATGATCACGCGACGCGATTTCATGGTGAGCGGCATCACCGCGACCGGGGTGGGCATCATCGTGCCACCCGTCTTCGCCAAGTCGGTGTTCGCCGCGACGATTGAGGACGTCCACAACGACAACGTGTTGGTCATCCTGCAACTTGGTGGCGGCAATGACGGACTGAACACGGTGATTCCCTACGCGGACCCGGCCTACCTGCAGGCCAGGCCGACGATCGGGATTCCCGCTGACAAGGTCCTGCCACTCAACGCCACAATCGGCCTCAACCCGGTCATGCCCGGCATCAAGAAGCTCTTCGACGCCGGCGAGGTTGCGCTGGTGCAGGGCGTGGGCTATCCGAACCCCGTGTACTCGCATTTCGAAGGTCTGTACATCTGGGAGCATGCGGATCCGAGCATGCAGCAGACCGACGGATGGCTCGGCAAGCTGCTCGCAAGCCAGCTCGATTCGCAGGGACATCCACTCACCGGTTGCGCCCTCGGCCAGGCAAGCACGCCCGCCGAACTGCTCGCCCAGAACGCGACGGTGAGCGTCATCGACTCCATTCCAACCTATCAGGTGGAGGGCGGCGCCGGGCGGCGTGTGGCCGCACCCGCGCTGTACAAGAAGACGCCGGGCGTCTATGGAGCGCTCTTCGACGAGGCACTCACGACTGCGGAGTACGGCATCGCCGCTCTCGCCGATTCGCACAACCGATACACGCCATCGGTCAGCTACACGCCGCAGAGCACGGTGTACGGCAGTAAGAACAGCCTCGCGACGTCGCTGCAGTTGACCGCCGAAATGATCGTGACGCAGCCCAGCGTGAAGATATGTCACGTCGTCCTCGGGGGCTTCGACACGCACCAGGACGAGGACGCGCGCCAGAGCGCCCTGCTCGCCTACGTGGACAGCGCAGTGAGCGCGTTCATGCAGGACATCGCCAACCATGGCATGGCCGATCGAGTCGTGCTGATGACGTGGTCGGAGTTCGGCAGGCGTGTCGTGGAGAACGGTGGCAAGGGCACCGATCATGGCGCCGCCGCGCCAATCTTCGTCGTGGGCAAGCCGGTCAAGGGGGGCGTGTTCGGTGATCAACCGTCGCTCACCAGCACGGTCGACTCCGGCAACCTCAAGTACAACATCGATTTCCGCAGCGTCTACCAGACGCTGATCCGCGACTGGCTGCAGGCGGATCCGGCCGCGGTGCTCGGCGCCACGTTTCCCGAGCTGCCGATCATCCAGACAACACCGCCATGACGCTGAGCACGCGCGCGCTCAAGGTGTTGAGTGGCGTGGGCACCGTCGCGGTGTGCAGCGTGTGCGGCGTCCTCGTGGGCACCGACCCGAAGCCCGCAGGCGCGCCGTTGCGACCTCCGGTGAGTGACGCATCGTCAACGAGCGCGGCGCTGGTCATCCCGCCCTCGTGCGGCGCGGACGGTGTGGCGGCGGGAAGCACAGCGACGAGGCTGGACCCGTCGCTGCTTCCCGTCATCCAGCAGCTCCGGCAGGCGACCACCGCTGCCGAACGCCGGACGATCCTCGTATCGCTGTCGGCCTCGCAGCGCCTCGAGGTCGAGGCCTACGTGCGCGCCCTGCGCCGGACGGCTCCTGCACCCAACGGGGGCTGCGGCAACTCCGTCAGCTCCGGTGGTGCATCCGCGCGACCGGACGGATCGATCGCACCGTCGGTCGTCGACGCGCCCCCGTCGACGAGCCCGCTCATCAATACATACGTCTCGTGAACGCCGAGAGGAGCGACCTCATCCGTCACATGTTCAGCGCATTCGGCGGCGCACACTGCGTGGTGATCGTCTACGCCGCGAGTGAGGACGAGGTATCGGCGCTCGTTGCCGATGTTCACGCATTCGAGCGACAGCTCACGAGGTTTGATGCTCGCAGTGAGCTGTCGCGATTCAATGCAGCCTGCGGCGAACGAACCTCGGTCTCACCGCTGCTTTCCGAACTGCTCCGCGTCTGCCTCGACGCCTACACGCTCAGCGACGGACTCGTCAACGCCGCGTGCCTCCCAGCGCTCATCAATGCGGGGTACGACCGGTCGATCACCGAGTTGCGCGGGACGCCGGCGATCCGGACGCAGGCGCCGCCTCCCACCGCCGTGCCGCGTCTCCCCGACGTGCTGGAGGTCGGCGACGGCTGGGCTCGGCTTGCGACCGGCTCCGCTGTGGACCTTGGCGGCGTCGGCAAGGGATGGCTCGCCGACCGTCTCTGCGAGCGTTTCGACAACGCCGCGATCAACCTCGGTGGCGATGTCCGCGTCCGCGGCGGGGGGCCCGAGGGATGGGGTTGGACGGTCGCTCTGTGCGACGGACGCATCGTCACCGTTCGAGACGCCGGGATCGCGACCTCGGGAACATCAGGGCGACGCTGGCCGGGCGGGCATCACCTCATCGACCCGCGCACAGCAGCCCCTGCGCACACCGGCATTGCCGCGCTGTCGGTCGTCGCCGAGGACGCGCTCCGAGCCGAGGTGCTCGCCAAGGGCGCTTGCCTTGTCGGAGATGCGGCTGCCGGCGCGTGGCTGGAGGCACGGGGCGCCGCATCCCATTCGCTCATCACGTTGAATAGCGCCTCCGCCGCCTGACATGAACCCCGATCCCACGTGAACCCCGATCTCATCCTCTGGTATGCCGCGCGCGCTGCAGCGCTGGCAGCGTTTTTCGTCCTCGCTGCATCGCTGCTGACGGGTATGGCGATACGCACCGCATACCTTGCGCCACTGGCACGAAACCGCGCCGTGGTTGCGGTGCATGGGTTTCTCACGTGGTTCTGGGTGCCGCTGGTGGTGGTGCACGTCACATCGCTGCTCCTGGACGCGACCTCACGAATCACGCCGCTCGATCTGCTTGTGCCATTTCGGGTCAACGAAGGAACCGGCTCGCAACTCGCCATCGGGCTCGGCACCATCGGACTGCTGCTGCTCGTCTTGATCGCGGCGACCTCGGTACTGCGGCGGACCATGCAGCCGAGCCTCTGGCGATGGATCCATCGACTGACCTATCCGATGTTCCTGATCTTTCTGATCCACGCACAGCTGGCAGGAACTGACTTCAGCCAGGTGGCGATCAGCCTGACGGCATGGGCGACGCTCGGGGGCCTGGTCGCGCTCGCGCTGCTTCGAGCCGCCGGGGCGAGGATGAAAAGCGATCCGGTGGTGTAGCCGTTTCTTGATGCGGGTACACTCGCTGCATGTTGTCCTGGATGTGGGTGGTCTGGCTGGTGGCCGGTCTGGTCCTCGTCGGAATGGAGGTCCACACCCAGGCGTTCTATGCACTGTTCCTCGCGCTGGGTGCTTTCGCGGCAACGCTCGTCGCGCTCTTCCCCACACAGGTCTGGGTGCAGGCGGTCGCCGCTGCCGCGGTCGCGATCGTCGGGACGCTGGCCGTCCGACCCACGCTGGCGCGACTCTCCGCTCGCCATCTGGGCCCGAAGCTCACCATGCCGGGAGCGTCTGACAACCTCGTCGGACAACCGGCGTTGACCCTCGAGCCCGTCGGCGACGAGAACCACCCCGGGCACGCCCGGCTCTTCAACGAACGCTGGCTGGCGGTGACAGCAAGTCCCGGTGGTGTGCCGGCGCATCAGCAGGTCACCGTCGTCGAAGTGCGCGGCACCACGCTCGTGGTCGCGCCCCCCAAGGGAGGCTGACTCAGTGGACAACAGTGGCCTGGTCACGGCGATCATCGTCGTCGTCCTGCTCATCGTGGTCGCCATTCTTATCGGCGGTGCCGTACGCGTCGTGCCACAGGGATTCGCCGGAGTGGTCACGCGTTTTGGACGGTTTCGACGGGAATCCCAAGCCGGTCTGACCATCATCACGCCGTTCATCGACAAACTTCTCCGGGTGGACATGCGCGAGACGCCGCGCACCGGTGACCGCCAGGACGTGATCACCCGCGACAACGTTGCGGTGGCCGTGAACGCCACCATCTTCAGCCAGGTCATCGAGCCGCGGGCGGCGTTGTTCAACGTGTCCGACTACCTTGTCGCGATCGACCAGCAGGCGCGCACCACGCTTCGTAACGCGTTCGGCAACGTGAGCCTCGACGAGGCGCTGTCGTCGCGCGAGCAGATCAATGCGGCGATGCAGCAGCAGATGGAGCAGGTCACCGACAAATGGGGGATCCGGATCAATCGCATCGAGATTGTGGACATCTCTCCGCCGGTGCAGATCCTCCAGGCGATGGCCCTGCAGAAGCAGGCGGACCAGGAGAAGCGCGCAAGGATCCTTCAGTCGGAAGGGCAGCAGCAGTCGGCGGTCAACATCGCCGACGGCAACCGGCAGGCGGCGATCAAGCAGGCGGAAGGCGAGCGGCAGGCCGCCATCCTTCGCGCGGAAGGCAACCGGCAGGCGGCGATCCTCGAGGCCGAGGGTCGCGCGCAGGCGATCTCGACCGTGTATGGATCCATCAAGGCCGCGGCGCCGGATCCCACGCTGGTCGCGATCCTGCAGCTCGACACCTTGACGAAGTTCGCCGAGAGCCCCAATGCCAAGCTGGTCGTTCCGGCCGAGACATCCGGATTGCTCGGCGCGGCGCAGGTGCTCCGCAGCGTCCTGGGTGACGCGCCCGGGCTCGAGCCGCCGACGGTCGTCACCGTACCGCCGTCCAGCAGCTGAGCGGACCGTCGCCGGTGGCCGGGCAGAGCTCGCTCTTCGGCGCAGACCCGAGCGACCATGCTGAACCGGCCTCCGCGGGCAGCCACGCGCCACTGGCGACGCGGATGCGTCCGCGGACGTTCGACGAGTTCGTCGGCCAGCATCGCGCGATCGGCGTGGGCACGGTGCTCCGCCGCGCAATCGACGCCGGCGACGCGCCCTCACTGATCCTCTGGGGGCCTCCCGGGAGTGGCAAGACGACGCTTGCGGCGTTGATCGCAGGGGCGAGCAACGCAACGTTCGAGGCCGTCAGCGCAACCAGCGCCGGGGTGGCGGACCTGCGCAAGGTGGTCGAGCGGGCGCATGAGCGCCTCCGCACCGGGAGAAGGACGGTCCTCTTCATCGACGAGATCCACCGGTTCAACAAGGGGCAGCAGGACGCCGTCCTGCCGCACGTGGAGAACGCAACAGTGACCCTCCTCGGCGCGACCACCGAGAACCCCTCGTTCGAGGTCAACGCCGCACTGCTGTCGCGAAGCAGGGTGATCCGGCTGGAGGCGCTCGAGCCGGATGACCTCCGTAGCCTCATCGAGCGCGCGCTCGTCGATACCGAGCGTGGCCTGGGTGAGCGGCACGTGACCGTCGACGCGGACGCGATGGACCGTCTCGTGGCCCTCTGCGGAGGCGATGCTCGCATTGCCCTCAACTCGCTCGAGCTTGCCGTCCAGGCAGCCGTGGCCGATTCCTCGGGAAGCGTCCGGGTGAGCGTCGCGGACGTCGAAGGTGCACTGCAGAATCCGGCACTCCTCTACGACCGCGCCGGCGATCAGCACTACTGGCTGATCTCGGCCTTCATCAAGTCGGTCCGTGGCAGTGATCCGGATGCCGCCGTGTACTGGCTCGCCCGGATGCTGGAGGCAGGCGAGGACCCGCTCTTCGTGGCGCGGCGCATGGTGATCCTCGCCGCCGAGGACATCGGGCTCGCCGATCCGCGAGCGCTGAGCGTCGCGGTTGCGGCGCAGCAGGCGGCGCATTTCATCGGCATGCCGGAGGGGTTCCTGCCGCTCACCGAGGCGGCGCTCTACCTGGCAGCCGCGCCCAAGAGCAACAGCGTGCTCCGAGCCTACGTCGCGGCGTCGGCGGACGTGGCCGAGACGCTGCATCAACCGGTGCCCCTGCACCTCCGCAACGCGGTGACCGGTCTCGGTCGCGCGATGGGATACGGCAGCGGATACCGATATGCGCACGACCACGAGGGCGGCATCGTGGAGCAGCAGCACCTGCCCGACTCCCTCTCCGGCCATCAGTACTACGACCCCTCGACCCACGGCGCGGAGCGCGAGGTCGCCGAGCGGCTCGCGGTCGCTCGTGAGGAGTTGTCCCGCCGGCCCGCCGAGTCTTAAGACGATCGTCCTAGCGGCGCCGGGATGCCCGCGGGGTGACTATCGTCGCGACGGGAATTCACCTCTTTCAAAACGCAAGTCCCCCTGATAGGCGGGCGGGCGCCGACCCAGTTCAGTGGTTTACCCTCGCGGGCTCCCCCTCCCCGCGGCACCGGGTGTATCGCGGTTCTGCTGGGTCGGTGCCACCGCCGAC
>Ga0182024_10005546_pt1 | contig 28258 bp, 23 predicted proteins | sample P32metaG_FD_120480 | JGI IMG/M metagenome (GOLD analysis project Ga0182024, IMG submission 120480) | Permafrost microbial communities from Stordalen Mire, Sweden - P3-2 metaG (Illumina Assembly) | ecosystem: Environmental > Terrestrial > Soil > Wetlands > Permafrost | place: Sweden: Stordalen...
AATTTCCGCTCGCATGAACGCTTTGGGCTACGATAACCTGGCGAAATCCCGCGGCATCAACCTGGATGTCGAACTCGCCGTCGGACGCTCTGATTTCGAAGCGGCCATCCGGCCCGGAAATGGGCTTCACACCCGATTCGCTGTACCAGACCTCGCCGTCATTCGTGATCGCGATTCCATACGGTTCCGACTCCGAGCCGCCGGTGACATCCCAATACCCTGGTAAGGTTCGATCCCAAATCGGAGAGCTTCAGCACGAAGCCGATCCCATCCGGAGGCGGTGTGGTGCGCAACATGGTGGCAACTCCCGATCGGCGGCTGTATCTGGCATGCAGTGGAGTGAACAAGGTCGCTGTGGTGGATCTGAACAGATAGGCAAATGATCCTAGGCTACTATCTCTGATTCAGCTTCAAAGCCGGAACGATGCCCTATTGGGCAGCATGCCTGGCGGTAGCTCCCAGACATCATCGCTAGCCTGGCCCAAAAGGCTATGGTCACCTTTGAAACGTCCGAGCCGACCTGAACCCCTCCTGGCATCCAAATCCTCGCAGAATTGGCTCATGACGGTGAGAGCCGACCCCGAGTCAATCTTCGTATTGGCGCATCTGCTCGATGCAGCCATTGCAGGAGCTAAAACCCCGCTCGCACTTGTAATCATGGCAGGTTTCGCACAGTTCCCACTCGTCGACGACTCCCGCCTCGGCTTTCTCGCGTTCATCCCTCTGTCCCTCACGAAAGGCTTCGCGGCGTTCAGATTCCGGTCCCCATCGGACTCCGCGCCCGTGGGTGCCGGTCATACCAATTCTGTCAAGCCGAGCGGCGTAAAATCGAGATTAGAGGAAAAAACCGTGCAAGTAGTGGCCGGAGTGGATCTTGGCGGAACTGCCATCAACTATACGTTAGTGAACCGGGAAGAACAGTTTCTGATCGAGGGGCTGTGCGAGCATCCGGCACTTTCGAAGCAGGGACCAGAGATCTGCCTCCAGCAGATCGCCGATGGACTCAACTTCGCCGCCGACAAGGCGGGTGTTGCGCTTGGGGACGTAGTCGCTATCGGGCTCGACACTCCTGGGCCAGCGAGTGCCGCTGGCCAGCTCAGTGCGCGCGGTTCCACTAACTTTGTGCACCCAAAGTGGGCGGGATTCGATATCCGCGAGGGTCTGGCGCACAAGCTCGGCATGCCCGTGTCCTACCTGAATGATGCCAATGCAGCCGCGCTCTGGGGACACTACTCGATCTTCGGAGCCAACAGCCGCGAAACGTCGGTTTCCGACGTCGTCGGTACGGGCAACGGCGGAGGCATCATCCTCGATGGCAACGTCGTGAAGGGCAAAAACGGATTCGGAGGAGAACTCGGCCACGTGCTGATTCCGTACCAAAGCATCGTCGGCATCGTCGGGATCAAGCCACACTGCAATTGTGGACGAATCGGCGACCTCGAGTCGCTCTGCTCTCTAACCGCGATCGAGAGAACTCTCCTGCCGTATCATCTGCAGCAATATCCGAGCCACGAGTTGGCCAAGCTGGAATCGCACCAGGCGGCCAAACTCGTTCGTGGCCTCGCGGATCAAGGCGATCCCATGAGCAAAGAGATTTTCCGGGTTCAGGCCCATGCCCTGGGACTCTTTTTCGACGAAATGGTGAATACCTTCGACCCTGATGCCTTGATCATCGGTGGCGGTGTCCTGGAAACCAGTCTTGAATTCCAGCGCTGGTTCCTGGCAGAAATCCGCGTCGGGATGCCGACTCAGCGGGCCGAGCAGGCCAACATTCCCATCCACGTGATGCCGAATGGCGACACCGCCGGGGCACGAGGCGCGGCCTTAGAGGCCTTGAAACTCGCAAGGCAAAGCGGTCTCGCATAAGTCGGCGGCAGGTCCGACACGCAAGTGATGACCCATTCCCGAATTGCCCGACACGGGCGCTTGTATCAGCGCGCTCGAACCACGCATCTTGGGTCAGCCGGTGGGGCGCATACGGTTCGCGAGCGCCTTTCTGCTGCGAACCGCGCAACCGGTCACCCGCGATTGCGACGAGTATTGAGGTTCTACTGACCAAACCCTTCGTAGCCGTCAATAGAATAGAAGAAATGGCTGTCTCACTCGAACTGCATAATACCGGTGATCCTGGCGTCATGGCCGAAACTCGGGCGCTGGTCGAACACGCCCTCAGTGGCAGAGCCGGAGGCTGGCGGGTGTCGATCGTCGGCTCTCGCGAAAACAACAGTTGGCAATGAAGATCTGGGACCGAAGGGGTTTGAGCGGTCATCAATCTTGGAGGGAAGTGCGGGAGGACACCAGCCTTGGGTGATCGGGAACATTTTTTGAGGTTGCTGGCGTCGAAGGTGCCGGAGAGGTGAGAGAGAATCGCGGCCTGGCAGGTTTGATGAGCCAACGCCTCGCCGGGCAGAACCGTGGAAGCAGAGAAAGTTGTGTTCAATAGTGTGATCAATAAGTGCCGCTAGTGCCACAGAGAACCGACGGCTTGTTGATTTGCCGGGGACACATCGGGGACACAATAAGATGTTTCTTAGTGCTCCTAGAACGCCATCCAGTGCGTCCGTGTTCCTGTAGTTTGTTGAAGTTCCGTTTAGCCATCCCGCTTTCACGGCGGTAACATAGAATCCGGTCTAGACTTTGGGCAGATGACAAGGGCAACACAGGGGCAGGCAGGACTACAGTTTGCTGTTCTTAAGAACAATGCGTTACTCTTTGCGCCGCGCATTGTCTTTAGATTCTGTTGATGGTGGCACTCATAACCCAACGGTCGAATGGCTCACGTGCGCTAAGCCGTTTAGGATCCGTAAAAAGTCAATGGAGCTTGGCTGACTCCCCGTACCGAACTGGTCGCGTCCTCAAGGTTCTGTTTGGCGACCCGGAAATACATGGTTGTCGCGTGCAGCAGGGACGTGGCGAGCCCACAAGCCACATATACTCTATGCCTTACGGAACGCCAGTAGTTTAAAGCTGTCCCGCTGGGGACGCCAAGACTTGCGCCCGCAAACTTGATCATCGCACGGGCGCGGCTTCGATTTAGAATGCGTCTAGAATACTGTCTATGGCCGATTCGCTTTACTTGAGTCTGTGGTTTCCCAGCTTCGATGAGGCTGAGATTCTGCCGCGCACGGTCAGCGTGCTTCGGCAGATTTCGTTTTCCGCGGCACGGGACGGGGTGACCTACTCGGCGATCCAACCGGTCTCCTGGGGTGAGCCGACTATTCTGGAGCGGCGCTACCGGCCTGGGGTTGCTCCGGAAGAGGCGGTGGCGGAAGTGGCGGAATTTCTCCATGACGATTACGCATATATTTTCGAGGCCTATTGGGATTTGTGGACTCCTCCGGAGGGCGCGAAGAAATGGGTACTGGAGCCGTCGCTGGTGCGTCTGACCGCGCATGGGATGGAATTTGAAGAGCGGGCGGCGGAAGAGACAGGGCACATTCAAATCGACTTTGGTTTGGACACGTCGTTCTTGCACGAAGAAGTCGAGTTGACGGGCGAAGCGGAGCAGAATGTCCGCAGCAACGTGCATAAGCTGGTGGAGTTCACGGCGAAGGTGGAAAAGAATGCGGGGGCTACGGGACGGTTGCTGTGGTCGGAGTCGGAGGAGAATCTGGCTCAGAAGCTGATCAATCGGCTGCAGCGGGTGCAGTAAGGGGCAGCGCAGCGTGGTCCTACCTTCGTCAGCTCTTGCCTTCGGTCACGATCTCGGAGAAGTCGGCGATCGTGGAAAATTCCTTGACCACCGACTGCAATAGAGCCAGGCGATTGGCGCGTAGATTGTCATCGTCAACCATGACCATGACCTTGTCGAAAAACTTGTCGATTGCGGGACGCAGCTTTGCGATCTCGAGGAGGGCGCCTTCATAGGTGCGCTTGGCGCGCAGTTTCTCGACCGTGGCCACTGTCTGCGGGATCAACGCGGCCAGTTCTTTTTCGGATTCTTCCTGCAGGCTATTGGGATCGATTCTCATCGCAATCACTTTGGTTTTTTCATTCGCCTGACGAAGAATATTCTTCATGCGCTTGAAGGCGCTTGAAATCGAGTCGAAATCGGCCGATCCGCGCACTTTGCCGACCGCTTCGGAGCGGGCGACGGCGTCCACTACATCGTCGGAATCGACGGCGAGCACGGCGTTTACCACGTCGTATGCGTATCGAGGTTCGTGCGCGTCTTTCAGATAGAACTCGAGGCGCTCGCGGAAGAAGCTGCGTACCGATTCGGAGTAGGTGGCGTTCGAGAACTTCTTCTCCGCCGGGGAGCCTCTATAGCGAATACGCGCATCGGCCATGATCTCCGAGAGCCGGAGCGGTAGCTTGTGTTCGGCAATCGTCTTCACAATTCCGTTGGCTTGGCGGCGCAGCGCGAACGGATCTTTCGATCCGCTGGGGATGAGCCCGAGCGCGAACATTCCGGCGATTGAGTCGGCCTTGTCGGCGATGGAGAGAACGGCTCCCTCGACAGCCGCGGGGGCAGCGTCCTCCATCGACTCGGGCTTGTAGTGGTCGTAAATGGCCCGTGAGATCGCCAATTGCACGTCGGGCTTCAAGTCTTCATCGAGCGGCTGCACGCGGGCGTAGAGACCGCCGACAATTCCTTGCAGTTCGGTGAATTCCTTGACTAGTTCCGTAGTGAGATCGGTTTTGGCCAGCACTGCAGCTTTGTGAACCACGCCGGGTCGAATGGCTATGCCGCCCTGCTTTACCGTCTCGGACAACGAACTTGCGAGGCGTTGGACGCGCATCGTCTTCTCGTAATAACTGCCTAGATCTTTCTGGAAGGTAACGTTGCGGAGCAGGTCGACGCGTTCTCGGAGGGTTTGTTTCTGGTCGGTCTGCCAAAAGAAGCGGGCATCGTTGAAGCGGGCGCGCAGAACCCGTTCATTGCCGTGGCGGATCAACCCGCCGGAGTCGGCAGCCGTGTTGAGGACAGCCAGGAAGTGCGGCAGCAGTTTCCCGTTCGCATCCTCGATGGCGAAATATTTCTGGTGATCGCGCATCACTGTGACTAACACCTCTTCGGGCAGATCGAGGAATTCGGGATCGAAGCTGCCGAGGATAGCGGAGGGAAATTCCGTCAGATTGACGACGGTCGAGACTAGCGGCTTGTCTTCGCGCCAGCGCGCTCGGGGGATAGTGCGCGTCGCGGCGTCGAGCGCTTTGCGGATTACTTGCTCGCGTTCAAAAGAACTGAGGATGACTCCCGCAGAGCGGAGTGTCTCTACATACGCAGCCGGATTTTCAATCTGGACGTTAGGCTTTCCGAGTAGCCGATGGCCACGAGACGTTCGGGACGCCACCACACCAGCGAACTCAATCGGAACAACCTCGTGACCGAAAAGCGCGACAATCCACCGCACCGGTCGCACAAAGCGTTCCTCGGTTTTCCCGCGCCAGTACATCGTTTTCGGCCATGAAATATTCTCCAATTCCGTCTGGACGACATCCCTGACTACCGCAAGAGTCGCGCGTCCCTTGCGAACAACTTGGACACCAACATAATCTCCTTTCAGAGTAGCGACCCTCTTCAAGTCTGAGACCGGCACGCCATGCTTCTTGGCGAACGCTTGCGCTGCAGCTGTGGGTTGCCCGTCCTTGAACGCGACATTCCATGAAGGACCCACCTCGTTGCACTCAACGTCCGGCTCTCGTACCGGAAGGTCGTGCAAACAAACGGCGAGCCTGCGCGGAGTCCACCAGGAGGACGTATTTTCGATTAGCGGGTAAGGAGGAGGCTGTTGCACGCCCAATACGATATTCTGGGCAAACTCCTTCGCTCCAGCCTCAATCATGCGCGCCGGGATTTCTTCGCATCCGATTTCGAGTAGAAAGTCAGGCATTTTTTACTCTTTGACCAGAATCCTATGTGAGAACCGGAGCCAGCTTGCCTTTCTTTTCCTTGGCTGAAGGCTTCGGAACCTCGCCACTATTCTCACTTTTTTTTTCAGTCGAGTATTGCTGGTCTATCCAGGCCTTAGCGATCCCCACGGCTAGCGCCCGTACCCTCGCGATGATGCCGACGCGCTCGGTCACTGAAATCGCGCCTCGGGCATCGAGAATATTGAAGTAGTGAGAACACTTCAGGCAGAGGTCGTAGGCACCGAGCAGTGGAAAGCGTTTCTTTTGTTTAGAAATCGTATAGACCTCCTCTCCAGCGAGTGCCGTTTCTACTTCGTCTACTATTTGTTTAGGATCGTGACCCAATCGGACTAGCTCTGAATATTGGTCTAGCAGCGTCTTGCACTCCGCTTCGCACAATTCAAAGTGCTTCCACGTTTTCGCGACGTCCCCCATTTCGAAGTTGTACACCGAGAACTGCTGCTCGTCGGCCAGGCGGACGTCTCCATACTTCACTTCCCTGCCGGTCTCGGGATCGCGCGCCCACACGATGTCGTAAATCGAATCGACGTCCTGTAGAAAAGCGCAGAGCCGCTCCAGCCCGTAGGTAAGTTCGGCGGAGATGGGATCGAGGTCGACGCCACCGCACTGCTGGAAGTAGGTGAACTGCGTGACCTCCAGGCCATCGAGCATGACCTGCCATCCGATACCCCACGCGCCCAGCGTCGGCGACTCCCAGTTATCTTCTTCGAACTTGATGTCGTGCTGGCGCAGATCGATGCCGATCGCGCCGAGTGATTCGAGGTAAAGCTCCTGCACGTTCTCAGGCGGCGGCTTCAGGATCACCTGCAACTGCAGGTGCTTGAACAGGCGGTTGGGATTCTCGCCGTAGCGCCCATCGGCCGGACGCCGCGACGGCTGCACGTACGCAACCTTGTACGGATTCGGGCCGAGCACTCGCAGAAATGTCTCCGGAGCCATGGTGCCAGCGCCGACTTCAACGTCGTAGGGTTGCTGGATGACGGCTCCGCGCTCGGCATAGAAAGCCTGCAGCTTCAGGATGAGTTCCTGGAAGGTCGGCGGATTGGATTTAGGTGAACTCAATTTAGTTTTAGACGGCACACCGCTACGAGCTTCGAGCTGCGAGCACGCGAACTACGGTTGCTCGTACTTCGTAGCTCGCGGCTAGATTCTCTCCAGCATTGCCGCCGTCACCAATTTCTTCTCGATGTGGCGCTCCAGAATCTGGAGAAGGAACTTGCGCAGGTCCGCGCACACCGCTTTTGGCCAGTCGATTTCGGAAAACTCGGCAACACGCGAGCGCAGCATCTGCATTGCTATCTTTCTCGACTCGGACGACAGTTCCGATGACGCTATTCGCTTGTCATCGGCGCAGACCAAACCGTCGGCTAACGCGTGATAGAACGCCCGGCTGCCGTCGAGCCTGCCATCGAGCCTGCCATCGAATGACCGTCCACAGATTACGCACTCCTGTAACTCTGGCAAAAATCCCATGAGCCGCGTCATCCACAGCTCGAAGTAGGTGAGCGGCATCCACAATGCGTGGCCCCGCAATTCCTGCAAGACTGACAAACTCAGCCGAAACACCGCGTCGCTGGCCTCGCGATCGGGCATCAGTTCATCGAGCAGCTCGGCGACGTGCGCCAATGCCGCCGCTCGCGGATAACTAACCTCAGTGGCCAGCGGCGATTCGATCACTTCACAGGAATCGAGCCGCGCCAGTTCCTGGCGCTCGCGGTCATCGTAAAACGCCCGCACGTAGGTGAGCGGCTCTAGAGCGCCTCCAAAGCGGCGTCTGGACTTCATGGCCGCGCGCGCCACGCCTTTCACCTTGCCTTCAAGGCGGGTGAAGAGCGTAACCAGCAAGTCGGACTCGCGCAGCGGATACGTGCGCAGAACGATCGCTTCCGACTCCTTCAGCGCCATGTCAAACGTCAGCTTTCAGCCATCAGCCGTCAGGAAAAGCAGTTCGTCGCCGGATGCACTTGATTTTAATTTTACTGACGGCTGATGGCTGACGGGCTGAAAGTTGCCCTACCGCCCGAAGTACTTCGCATTCCGCTCGGTATACTCTTTCCACTTTTCCGGCAGGTCGTCGAGGGCGAAGATGGCCGAGACCGGACACACCGGGACACAGGCGCCGCAGTCGATGCATTCCACGGGATCGATATACAGCATCTCTTCCGTCGCGAATTTTTCGGAGTCTTTCTTGGGATGAATGCAATCCACCGGACAGGAGTCAACACAGGCGGTGTCTTTGGTTCCGATGCAGGGCTCGGCAATTACGTAGGCCATAGAATCTCAGGGCTCCTCAGACGGACGGAGGGCGATTGATCCTATGATTTTAGCAAGAACGCAGCTATCGGTACAGGCAGCACCGCTCAGCAGCAGCTTTCCAAGGTTCAAAAGCGTTTAAGTGACTTTCAAGTGACGGATAAGACAATTGCGCGTCAACTCGGTTCACCCCTGCGCTGGTTGAGCGGAAGCATCGACTGCTCCCGCCTGTGGCACAGTGCTTGCGAGAACCCTCGGAGGCGCGCCACGCCAGGCTCCGGCCTTGAAGCCCTCCCTTACGAGTTTGAAGATGGTTCGCCGATTCTGCGCGATCACTTTCACCCATGCCATTTTTCCCATCATGGGGAAATAAATGCCACGGAAACAGAGACGCGCGAGAAAGATGTTGACGCGATAGCCCAAGGGCTGATCGTTGAGCGACTCGACCGCGGCCGTCAGCGCCTCGGGACTGTAAGCCTCGGCCCAGCCACGATTCACTTCGGCGTGAGCTTCTTCGATGGTCATCTTCAGCGGCGTGTGGGCCATGGCAAAGGGGATGAACTCCTGCCAGTGCTTGGGCCTGGTCAGGCGGCCGGCTTTCTCCAGGCGCTTGTAGAGCGGGGTTGCGGGCAATGGAGTGAGCAGGCCGAAGATCGGCAGACCCGGCGGCCAGGTTCGAACTTGGCTCAGCGTTCTTTCGGCGACACCGACGGTGTCATTGTCCATGCCAAAGATGAACGACGTTATGGCATAGACGTTGCGTTGCGCCAGGCGTTCGAGGACCGCCGCATATTCTCCCGGCTTGTTAAATCCCTTGTTGACGTCTTTCAGATTGGCAGGATCGATGGATTCCATGCCGATAAAAATCCACTTGCCTCCGGAGGCCGCGATCAAGTCGACGAGTTCTTCGTCGCGCAACAAATTGGCGCTGATCTGCGCCACCCAATGCACCTGCGCTTTAGCGGCAATGATGTCGCGCAGCAGCGACTTCGTGCGCTTGATGTTGATGGCGAAATTGTCGTCAATAAAGAAGACTGCCATCTGTCCCTTCTCGGCGCGGGCTCGCGCTTTCAACAACAGCAGTTCATTGACCACGCTCTCATTGGTGCGGAAACGAATCGAGTCGCCGAAAAATCCGGTCACGGTGCAGAACTCGCAGCCGTAGGGGCAGCCTCGTCCCGATTCGACTGGAATGATGCGAAATGATCCCCAGCCTTCTCCGATTTTTTGTAGCAAGGACGTCGCAGCCTTGGGCACCAGATTGAATTGCTTCAGATCAATCGACTGCCACGGAATCACCGGATAATCCTTCAGCGACGGCTTGCTCTCCTGGCCGAAGGCATCCACCGGCGCGTATACGTCTTTAAGCTCGCCATGGGCGGCGTCTTCGACAATTCGGGGCCAGGTAGCATCGGCTTCGCCCAGCGCGACCGCGTCGGCATGGCGCGGGCCGCCATCTCTACCTAGCGCCTCGTCGGCCATCTCGGTCACGTGCGGTCCGCCCATCACTACGGGAACTCCCGTGGCCCGAACTGCGTCGGCCATGCGGTAGGCCTTGGCAATCATTCGGGTCATGGCGCCGATGCCGACCAGTCCGATATTGTTGTCGCGAACGAATTGCGCGATCCCGGCTTCATTCATTGGATTAGCGTTGCCATCCACCAGCAATACTTCGTGGCCCGGCGGCGTCAGCGCCTGCAACAGGAACATCCATAAATGCGGCATGAAATTGCGCGTGACCCCGTTGTCGGGGTTGTAGAGCAGGATTTTCATGAACGATTCGCGATTCCGCAAAGCGCCGCTTTGCTAAGTTCTCGGGTTGATGGGAGAAATCGGCAGCGCCAGCAAAGCGGGTTCCCGCTGGCGCTCAATAGTTGGAAAGGGTTCGTTTGAATGTACCTTAGCGCACATTGTACAACGCGTTCGCTAGCCGCGCGTGATTTCGCGTGGTCTTAGAGTCCCGTTCGGGTACCAATTTGGTAAAAACGCACTTCGGGTTTGACTGCCTTGAAATTCGAGGTTATTCTAATAGGCGAATAAATAGCGAATACACAAATGGCTTCTCTACCGCTATTCCATGAAGACGACTCCCGTCCGAAACTTGTCGGCATTGCGCGAATCGCTGCCGATGGCGAGTCTCTGCGCGAGGGACACAACGTGGAATACTTCACCCTCGGGACGCGTTCGCTGCTCAGCCGAGTGGTTAGCGGACGCCATCTTCCGTTCACATGGGCGATCAATCCTTACCGTGGTTGCGAGTTTGCCTGCAAGTACTGTTACGCGCGCTATACCCACGAGTTCATGGAGTTGCGGGACGGCGTGGACTTCGAACGAAAGATTTTCGTCAAGCAGCAGGCGGCGGCGCTTCTGCAATCGGAGTTGAAAAAGGTCAAGCGAGGGGAGCAGATTGCGATTGGCACCGCGACCGATCCCTATCAACCGGCAGAGCGGCGCTTTGAGATTACGCGGGCAATTCTCGAGGAACTGGCGCGGCATTCCGGCCTCGAGATTGGCATTGTGACGAAGTCGAACCTGGTGACGCGCGATGCGGAGATTTTGCGGCGCGTGGGCGAGCGCAACCGGATCTTTGTGAATGTCACGGTGACTACGGTGGATACGGAACTGGCGCGGAAGCTTGAGCCGCGGGCGCCGCGTCCCGATTTGCGGCTGGAGGCGGTCCGCCAGTTGAATCTTGCGGGCGTGGATGCGGGAGTGATCTGCGCTCCGGTGCTGCCGGAGATTACGGACCGGCCTCGCGACCTCGAGGCTCTGGTGAGAGCCGCAAGTGAAGCGGGCGCGAAGTACATTTATGCCAATCCGCTATTTCTGAAACCTTGTTCGGCGGCGATATTCATGCCGTTTCTGGAGCAAAACTTTGCCGCTCTCGTGGAACTTTACCGGACGCGTTATGCCGACCGTGCGTTTCTGCCTAAGGGGTACGGGCAGCGGTTGTCACAGTTGATGGCGGCCTTGCGGGGGAAATACGGGTTTGGAGACCGGCACGCGCGTAGCAGTCGCGGAACGCACATAGGAATCGAGCAGATGGAATTGTTCTGAGGTGTCTTTAGTGGAGAGCGGGCGTCCCCGCCCGGCTGGACCCTTCGACTTCCCTCAAGTCGGGCTACGCGAGACGCCCTTCCCGCCACGAGCAAAGGCAGCGCCAGCCTATAATGTTGGTTCCGTTATGGGCTCTCCTACGCAGACTGCCCCACCGCGACGCCGACCGAAGGACAACGTCCGGCAATTCTGGCACCGTATGAGCGAGGGACTGGCTCTCAACCAGCTCTGGTCGCAGTTTGAAAAAGACGCACGCTCGAGCTATCGGTTCTATTCCGCAGGACTCGAAAATTTAGAGGAGGAGCCGTCCCGACGAAGGCGGGTCTGGCGGACTATAAAGGCGCTGTTCTGGGCGATCCTGGAAAAGCTGACTCCGGCGCGCCGCGTGCTGGTGCTGCTGGGGCTGATTCTGCTGTTCATTCCTTCCGTCGGGGTTTCCTACACCAAAGGCGACAATAACGTCGAGATCCATGAGTTCGACTTACATGTTTGGGGCGGGCTGCTGCTGTTGCTGGTGCTGCTGCTGGAGCTGGCGGATCGGGTGGTAATGAAGCGCGACTTGGAGATTGCCAAAGACATTCAGGCTTGGATGTTGCCGGGCGCGCCGCTGCAGATTCCGGGATACCAGATTGCGTACGCAACACGTCCGGCGAACACGGTGGCGGGCGATTACTATGATGTCATCTTGCGGCCGGGCCCGGAGCCGAGCTTGGACCGCATTCTGTTTGTGGTCGCGGACGTGGCTGGAAAGAGTATTCCTGCGGCAATGGTGATGGCAACCTTCCAGGCGAGTTTGCGGACGTTGTCGACCAGCGGTATCGCCTTGGCGGAACTGGTAGAGGGCGTAAACCGCTATACGTGTTCCAACAGTCAGGGCGGAGCTCGCTTCACGACCGCCTTCTTCGCCGAACTCGATCCGGCGACTGGAGACGTGGTTTACATCAACGCCGGACACAACGTGCCGATTCTGCGAAAGAGCTCGGGCGTGCTGGAGCGGTTGGAAGCGGGAGGCATCCCGATCGGAATTTTTTCGGAATCGACTTACCAGGTGGGGGCAACTCGCCTGGAGAGCGGAGACTGGCTGGTAATTTTCACGGACGGGGTGGTCGAAGCGGTCAATTCAAAAGATGAGGAATACGGCGAACCGCAGTTGATACGGCTGGTGGATCGCGAGTCGGGAAAAGCTCCGGCCGAACTTTTGCGCGGGCTGTGGGAGGAATTGGATCTGTACGTGGGGAACACTCCGCAGCACGACGATATTACTTGCCTGCTGCTGAAGCGCGGCTAGCTCTCGTTGTCAGTTCTCAGTTGTCAGTTCTCAGTTCCTGCGGTTGAGAAGTCTGGGATCCGACGGATCGGGAAAGTGGGTTGGTGATTTTTAACTCGTAATTTCGTTCATGATGTTCTCCGCTGTTTCAGAAATGCAATCAGTATGAGAGCGCACCTTCGACGCCCGAAGCGTCACGGGCAAGAACTGAGAGCTGACAACTGAGAGCTGAGAGCTGCCTTACAGCGGCTTCAGTCCGGCAAACGACAGGAATTGCGCGGCCACGATTTGCGCCTGGGCCAAATCAGGGGAGATTTTATGCGCTTGGGCCAACGCTGAGTCGGACTCGGCAGGACGGCCTGCGCGGCGCAGAGCTTGCGCGAGCAAGAGATAATTCACCGCACTGGGTGCGACTTTCACAGCACGGGTGAATTGAACGACCGCCGCTTCCGCCTGCCCCTGGCGCAGCGCCAGCAGACCCGAACCAATCAGCGCCATAGCATTTTCTGGACTGAGGCTAAGGGCGTTCTGGTAGTTCGCGGCGGCCTGATCGTACTGGCCTAACTCGGAGTAGGCTTGACCGAGTTCGATCCAGGCGGCAGCCTGTATTTTCGGATCGTTCGATTGACGCAACGCCGAATTGCATTCCTCGATCGCCTCCCGGGGATGGCCCACACTCAATTCATAATTTGCGAGCGCGACAATCTGGCCGGGGGGATACTTATGCAGTGCCGTGGCTGCGCGAAACTGAGCAATCGCTTCGTCGGAGCGTCCCTGCTTGGCCAAGGCCAGCGCCAGATTATTGTGCGCCATGTAATTGTGGTCGGTGACACTCAGTGTGTAGCGCCAGAGAGTTTCGTCGTCGCGCCAGCAACCGAGTTGGCGATAGGTGAGACATCCCAGAATGAAGAGCACGGCCGCGGCGGGCACGGCGCGCCAGACGAGGGGAGTCCGCCGCCCGGCAGCAACCGCGTCGCGGGTTCGGGCTTTTATCGACCCGGCGTTTAAAGTCCAGTCGTTTAGAGTCCAAATAACCGCGATAAACAATCCGATAAACGGGATGTAAGCGTAGCGGTCGGCCATCGCTTGCTCGCCGACAGTTATGATCCCGATCATCGGGACGAGCGTCCCCAGGAACCAGAACCAGCCGACGAGCAAATGGCGCCGCGCGCGCCAGCGCACCGCCAGCACCGACACCAGAACGAGCAGCGCCGCCGACCCTGCCACCTGCCAGCCGGGCAGCGAATTCCACGGACGCGGATACAGCGGCGCGAGCCGGGAGGGCCAGAACGCCTTTCCGAGATAGCGCGTGTAAGAGACGAAGACATTCTCCAGACGCGCCGACCATGAGACTTCGGTGACGCTTCGTACCGCGTCACCGGCGCGCTGGGCGAGCACGGTGACTACCGAATCCGCCGCGGCGAGAATAAAGAGGGGCAGCTTCTGCCACACGAGATAAGAGAACGAGCGCGAGACGGGAGTGAGAGTGGAAGCTGGCGTGTCCGCCGAGCTGTGGGCCGCGCCCATTCGCGCGTCCATGCGCTGGAGGGGCCAGTAGTCCCAAAGCAGCAGCACAAAAGGCAGCGTGACAATCTGCGGTTTCGCCATCAAGCCCAGCGCAAAGAAAACGGCAACCAGCCCATACAGACGACGTCCGCCGGTGCGCGCATAGCGGTCATAGGCATGCAAGGCGAGCAGGAAGAACATCATGCTGAGGACATTCTTGCGCTCGGCGGCCCAGGCGACCGACTCCACATTGACCGGGTGCAAGGCCAACAACGCGGCCACCAGAAAACTCGGCCAGGCCGATCCCGTCGCCCGGAGCAAGACCAGAAAAAGGAGGACGGCATTCGCCGCATGCAGCAAGAGATTGGTGTAGTGATGGCCCGCCGGATTCAAGTGAAAAAGCTGGTAGTCGAGGGCATGCGATAGCCAGGTCGTCGGATGCCAGTTCCCCTCGCGAAACGTCGTGAACGACCACTTCAGGGTGTCCCACGTCAGACCATGCTGAATCTGTGGATTCTTCACGATGTAAGACAGATCGTCGAAATCGACAAACTGATTGCGAACAATGGGATTGTAGAAAGCGAGCGTGGCCATCACCAGCAGGAGACATAAGACGACGTGCTTTTCGCGGGACGTTGACCATGGCGATGACATTGCTAGCGGTCCCCCGAATACAGGTTCAACCGGTTCTTCTGCAGGAATTGCAGTTTCTCGAGGATCTGGGTCTTCCTCGGATCGGGATACAGTGCGAATCCGGTAGCGCGATCGCAGTAGTCAATGGTTCCGGTTTGCAGGATGCAGCTCTTCCACGCTTGCTTACCGTCGCTCACAACTTGAGGGGAATATCCGTTGGGCATGCGCACGGCGCTCGGGACAAGTGCAATCACAAACAGCGCCAGCAGTGCGGTGCGAATCGCACTCTTCCGCCAAGTAAGCAGATGGAAATAAATCGCCAAGTACGCGGGCACGAGCAATCCCATATAGCGCGAGATTTGTGCGGCCTCGGGCATGCCCAGGCATACCCTTCCGATGGCCGCGTTGGCTTCAAAGAGCAGTGAAAAGCCGAGAAGAATGACGATTGTCCGATCAACCGTCCGATTCAGATCGGCGGCGGGCCCGTCCGGGTTGCGCCACAGACGAACACCATGCCAGACGAGGATCGCGATTGCCACCAGCGCGAGAAGACTGCCGACCACCGATGCCAGCACTACTGCCCGCAGCCCGAGGAAGTAGGACATGATGAGGCCGACGAACCACGGGTAGTTCATGGGATGGGCGTCCGGAAAATGAAAGGACGGGACAGCCGGGTCCCAGCGATAGTGATAGAAGAAGCTTGCCAAGGACGCGATCGCTAGCAGCAGGGCCACGGCGGGAAAGCTGCGTGATTCGGATTCCGTTCGGGACGCGCGTCGCCGGTCGAAGAGAAGAACATCGAATAGTAGAACAGTGATGGTGACCACTCCCATGAAAAAACCGAAGCCGGTGTAGATCAGCAGGAAGTTGAGTATTAGGATCGCGGAATATCGCGCGCCTGGTTTGGGAAGCATCCACGCCAGGCAGTACAGTCCAATGAGTAGTTCGGGAATTGCGGAGTAAGACGGGTTCGCTTCGCCGATCAAGGCTTCCATCTGGGCAAAGGTCAGGAACAGGCACGGGATCGCAATATCGGTGTAGTCAAGATCTCTCGAAGCCGGACAGCCAAACAGCATTTGCTTCAAACGCAATGCGACTAGCGCGGCCGCCAACAATGCTGCCACCATGAACAGCGCTTCGGCCCGGGAATTCCAACGAGTCGACTCTAATACAAACTTGTCGAGGACCAGACCGATGCCTTCGCGGTGCGGCCCATGCTGCCAGGTGAAAATTCGCCAAAGGGAAGCGTGGTTAAACAGAGGCGTGTAGAAGTCCCATTGGTCCCAGTAGATGAGGTTCACGGAATAGCGCCAGACGACCAGCACCAGCCTGACGGCGGCAGCCAGAAAGACCGTCGATACGACGACGACGGGCAAGCGGATGCCGTGCGGAGACGAAGCCGCAGTTTGCGGACCGGCTTCCGCTTCGAGAGTGGGAACCATATGGAAATTCTAACGCGTGGCGCTATTGACACTGGCCGGAATGCGGCGCTCGTCAGCACTCCGAAGTAACGGGGACCTGTCTCGTTCATCCGGCCATTCATCCAGCCATTGATTCACGGTACATCTGGTGGAAGGCGTGCACGCCTTTTTCCTGCTTCACGCTGTAGCGGCCAGCCTGGTAGCTGCGGGAATGGAGATTTCTCTGAACGATCTCGCAGATGCCGACGTCTTCGACCTGAATCTCGTCGCTGAAGTCGACGGCTCTGCGGGCGGCGTCGTTCCCCAGGTTTTTCTCGGGCAGATACCATTCAAAAATTGCCAGCGTGCGCTCGGGGCCGAGCGGCAGGATGATGTTGAGCGAGACGTTATCGGGATAACAATTGAGTATCCAGTTGGGAAAGACCCAAAAATAATCGGCGGTCAGGTCATTGCCGGATTGAAGGCAAGGTTGAAGTCCGGATTGAAGTCCGGATTGCTGGTAGCGGCGCGGGATGGCGTCTCCGGGCTGGGCGCCCCGGATCGGGGTCCACTGCCGGACGTACTGCGCGTAGGGCTCGACGGTGTAGGCGTTGTAGTTGATTTCGCGATTGAGCGCGGGGTGAATGCTCGGCACATGGTAGCCCTCGAGATAGTTATCGATGTAAGTCTTCCAGTTACAGTTCATCTCGTAAGTGCGGCGGGCGGAAAACTTCATATTGCTGAAGTCGAACTTCCCCGCCTGGGCTGGTAATTCGCCCAGACACTCGCCCAGCGGACGAGCGTCGGGATTGAGGTTGACGAAGATCAGGTTGAACCATTCTTCGAGCCGAACGGGGACGAGGCCGAAATCCTGAGGATCGAAGTCTTCGACGCCCTCGAATTCGGGAGTGACGAGTAAAGCGCCGTCGAGGCGGTAAGTCCATCCGTGATAGGCACAACGGAAGACTTTGCGGTTTCCGCAGCCGGAGGCGGGGTTGCCGGCGCGATGGCGGCAAACGTTGTAAAAGCCCCGTAAAATGCGGTCGTCGCCCCGGGCTATCAGGAGCGGTTCTCCGATGAGGTCGAAAGTAAAGTAGTCGCCGGGGTTTGCGGCTTGGCGAGCATGACCGACGACCTGCCAGGTGGAGGCGAAGAGCCTGGCCTTCTCGGTCTCAAAGGCTTCCGGGTTGAAATAGACGGTGGCGGGCAGAGTGGAAGCGCGAGCGATGTCGCGCTCGGAGGTTAGGTGAAGATTGGACATGGACGCTCCAGCGAGGCTCATTCTAGCGCAGAGGCGCATAACTCATCAGACGGTCATGGTGCTAGTGGCCGGGTGAAGGCTAATCCCCAAGCGATTGTAAAACTTTGTCAATCTGCTGCGCGGAAGGACATCTTACTGCCGTAATTTGATCCGGAGTCATACCGATGGCACATTACAGGCGAGTTGGTTCTCCAACCGAAAGTAAAACCGAGAGTGGAGATTCTTGATGAGGAAACAAAAGGGCTTCTCGCTGATCGAACTTCTGATCGTGGTCGCGATCATCCTGATCATCGCCGCGATTGCTATCCCGAACCTCTTGCGGGCGCGCATTTCGGCCAACGAATCGGCTGCGGTAGGAGCGCTGCGCACCCTGAACACGGCACAGGTTTCATATAACTCCGCCTACCCGACTATAGGGTTCGCCAGCACCTTGACTGATATGGCGGGCACGACCTGCGCCGGCACTTCTCCCACGTCGAACAATGCGTGCCTGATCGATTCGTCTTTGGGAGGCGGCACCAAGAGCGGCTACCTATTCACCATATCGGGCACGAGCGGCACACCCAACGCGTCCTATCAATTTGTCGCGTCCCCGGTGGGTGTTAACCAGACGGGTGTGCGCTACTTCTGCTCGTTCTCGGATGGCGTGGTGCGGGTCAACCCCTCCGCTTCGATCAGCACCTGCGACGGCACTGTACTACCGATGAACTAAGTTTGCCTTTGGCAAAGTACCTGGGGGAGGGTACCAGCCGGGAAGAAGCAGAGGAGAAATCCTCTGCTTTTTTATTGCTTGAGGTTTCTCGATTGTTTCGCCTCGCGAGGGGACGCAAGAAAAGCGGCGGCAAGCGTTCCCAAAATGGGGGTTGCGGCGTCTGGCGGGTGGTTTGAAGGATGGACGGAGACGAGGGGCGACTGGCAAAATATGTCAATCGGGGTCTCCAAAAGTGTCATACTGGGTGAATCGAGGGCGGATGCGGAGGAAGCGATCCCGCCGATACCGCTGAAAACGCTAAGTTTGATCCAGAAGGGCATCTGCCTTCCGTCACTTGGGACTCTGGCCCTATGAGTGCGATAGTACATGCGAGTTGGTCATCCAACGAAAAACAGTCAAACGGAGACGAGGACAATTTAAATGCGGAAACAAAAAGGCTTCTCACTGATCGAATTGCTGATTGTGGTGGCGATCATTCTGATCATCGCCGCGATCGCTATCCCGAACCTGCTGCGCGCACGTATTTCGGCCAATGAGTCGGCCGCAGTGGGAGCGCTTCGCACGCTGAACACAGCACAGATTTCTTACAACTCCACCTACCCGACGATCGGCTTCGCCAGCGCCATGACGAACCTGGCAGGCACGTCATGCGCGGGCACTGCGCCGACTTCGACCAGCGCTTGCTTGATCGACTCGGCTTTGGGAGGCGGCACCAAGAGCGGCTATCTGTTCACCTTGGGCAACGTAAGCGGAACGCCGGCCGCCAGCTATAACTTCGTTGCATCGCCGGTGGGTGTGAACCAGACGGGCGTGCGCTACTTCTGCTCATTCGCGGATGCGGTCGTGCGCTCCAGTTCAGCCTCGATCGGTGCAACCGCCTGCGACGGCACGGTAAGCCCGCTGCAGTAGCTTTTAGATCTTAATGTTGGCAAAGTACCTGGGGGAGGGTACCAAGCCGGAAAGAAGCAGAGGAGAAATCCTCTGCTTTTTTTTTGTTGTGAGAGGCTCTTAAATGCCTGCTGGATTCCCGCGCCCAACTCCACTGACACAAAATGTCATATCCGCCTCGAAGGAATGGCAAAAGCGGCGGACAAGCAACGCAGTGCTGCGAATTGCAACGCATTTACAAGGGTTTAGGAATTTGAGGGAACGACGGAGTCCGGCATTCAACGTGCATGAACAGGTGTCACGACGAGACCGGAGGTGCTTGGCCGGAATCGGGGAGATGTAATGCGACAGACAAGAGGATTTTCTCTCATCGAACTACTAATTGTCGTAGCTATCATTCTGATCATCGCGGCGATCGCCGCGCCCAGCTTTCTGCATGCGCGGATGGCTGCGAATGAGTCGGCCACGGTGGGGACTCTTCGCACCCTGAACACAGCACAGGTTACGTACAACTCCACCTACCCGACGATAGGCTTTGCCAGCGCGCTGACGAATCTGGCAGGCACGACTTGCGCCAGCGCTGCGCCTAGTTCGACCAGCGCTTGCCTGATCGATTCGGCTTTGGGAAGCGGCACCAAAAGTGGCTATGTGTTCACACTGTCGGGTGTAAGCGGCACTCCAGCCTCCGCCTATCAAGTCACGGCTGCGCCGGTGGGCGTGAACCAGACGGGCATCAATTATTTCTGCTCGTTCGCGGATGCGGTCGTGCGCTCCAGCGCAGCCGCGATCTCGACCTGCGATGGCTCGGTCACCCCGCAACAGTAGTTGCTGCGAGCATTCCAGGATTTCATGTTTCCATCTTAAGTTAGAACCAGCCTTGATGTTAGAACAAGCCTTGATCCCCGACCGGCGTTTTACCTTCGTAACCGCCCGGGGGTAGCCAGACGCGCGCGGAGCACGCCCGCATTGCTTATAATTCTCTTTGGCGGAATAAAATATAGGAATTAAATTCCGCATCGAAATCCACACAAGAGGCCCGGTTCGAACACTAATCATGGCTGCAATTGAAATTCTCGACCTGGAAAAAAGCTATCTAGTGGGATTCTGGCGCAAACGGCCGAAGGTCGCGCTGCGTCCGCTTCGCCTGACCATCGAAGAGGGAGAAGTGTTTGGCTTCCTTGGTCCGAACGGCGCGGGCAAAACCACCACCTTGAAGCTGCTAATGGGGTTGGTTTTCCCGACGGCGGGGACGGCGCGGATTCTGGGGCTGGACATGGACGATCCGCAGGTGAAATCGCAGATCGGATTTCTGCCCGAGCAGCCCTATTTCTACGATCATCTGACTGCCCGAGAGCTGCTCAACTATTACGGGCAGCTTTCTGGAGTTCCCGCAAAAGGGCGCTCGGCGCGGGTCGAGCAGATGCTTCAGCGGGTCGGATTGAGCGATTCGGCGGGGGTGCAGTTGCGGAAGTTTTCGAAGGGCATGCTGCAGCGTGTGGGGCTGGCACAGGCGATCCTGCACGATCCGAAGCTGGTGTTTCTCGATGAGCCGATGTCGGGACTGGACCCGATGGGGCGGCGCGAGGTTCGGGACTTGATCCAGCAACTACGGCACGAAGGCAAAACGGTTTTCTTTTCGACGCACATTCTGTCGGACGCGGAAGCGCTTTGCGACCGGGTGGGAGTTATCCATCAGGGTGAGTTGCGCGGGGTGGGAGCGGTGGCGGAATTGACTTCAGGGACGAAAGGCAGAGTTGAGATTGTCTTTTTCGCGCAAAAAGTGCCGGCGGCCTTGGCGAGCCTTGGGGCCGAGGCGCGGGTCAGCGGCGACATGGTGAATGCGGTGTTGCCGGAAGAACAGCAGGACACGGCATTGGACCTGCTTCGGCGGGAGCGAATCAAACTGATTTCGTTAACGCCGGTGCGCCGGTCGCTGGAGGAATATTACATCCAGAAGCTGCGGCCCACGGAGAACTGCCCAGAAGAGGGACGAAAAGAAGCGAGCCGGAAAGGAGTGGGCGTATGAATTCCGGCCGTGTGAATGCAAGGATCGGATATATCGCATTCAACACTTTTCGAGAGGCGGTGCGCGATCGGGTGCTCTACAATCTGATCGCCTTTGCGGTTCTGCTTTCGGGGGCGGCGATTCTGGTGGGCGAGGTCTCGATCGACATCGAGCGTCTGGTGGTGGTCAACCTGGGGCTGACGGCAGTGTCGCTATTCGGGGTGGTGATCGCCATCTTCATCGGGATCGGCCTGGTTTCGAAGGAGATCGACAAACGCACGCTGTATACAGTGCTGTCCCGGCCGGTGCGCCGCTGGGAGTTTGTCGTGGGCAAGTTCTTCGGGCTCACCGGAACGCTGGTGGTGAACACGTTCCTCATGGCGGTGGGCGTGTTACTGGCGCTGCTTTATGTGGCGCACAGGTTCGAGAAAATGGATGCGTGGGTATTGGTCGCGCTCTACTTCATCGTGCTGCAGTTTCTGATTGTGTGCGCGCTGGCTCTGTTCTTCTCGTCCTTTTCCACGCCGCTGATGTCGGCGGTCTTCACCTTCGCGCTGTTCGTGATCGGGAGTCTGGCGGAGGACCTGCGGGGCTTCGCCAAAATTACGCAGGGGGCGGCGGGCGTGCTGGCGAAGGCCGTCGCTTATCTGGTGCCGAATTTTTCCGCCTTGAATGTGATCAACCAGGTGGCGCGCGGGGACTCGATACCCGGCCGCCTGATTTTGTACAACACCGTATACGCACTGCTGTATTCGGCGATGGCCATCTCGGGAGCGGTGCTCATCTTTCAACGTCGGAATCTGAAATGAGGCCGGAGCCTGCAATCAAAATGACCGCAACCGCACGCGTGAATCTGGTGGCGCTCGCGGTGCTGTCGTTCTCCATGGCGGGCGCGATAGCAACGCTTTATGCCATCGACCGCACGCCGCGAGCATCGGTAGCGCAGGAAGCGCTGTATCTGCGCTCCTCCAAGGTGCTGCGGCGGTTGAGCCTCGGCTACACCGGCCTGCTGGCCGACATTTACTGGACGCGCGCGGTGCAGTATTTCGGGCAACAGCATCACGCCGGTTCGAGCGATTTCCGGCTGCTGGCGCCGCTGCTCGAAGTGACGACGGAACTGGATCCGAAGCTCTTTCCAGCCTACGAGTTTGGGGCAAACTTTCTGGCTCCGAAACCGCCGAACGGCGCGGGATTACCCGGATCGGCGCTGGCGCTGATGAAATACGGAATCGAGCACAATCCCGGCCAGTGGCGCCTCTACTACAATCTGGGATTTCTGTACTACACCGAGCTCAAGGACTACGCTCACGCGGCGGATGCATTTGCGGAGGGGGCGGAGCTTCCGGTGACCAACCAATTCATGCCCATCCTGGCGGCACGGATGGCGCAGCATGCAGGCGAGTTCGATACGGCGCGCATGTTGTGGTTTACGGCCTATCAGAGCACCAAAGAAGCACAGGTGCGGGAAAATGCGGTTCAACACTTGCTCGCACTGCAAGTCGATGAGGAAGTAACGCAACTGGAGCAGGTGGTCGAAAAGTACCACGAAAAGATGGGGCGAATGCCGCTCGGCATGGGCGATCTGGAGCGCGCCGGGTTTATCCATGGAGCACAAGTCGACCCCAAGGGGCATCTCTACAAGCTGATGCCGGAGGGGCGGATCGAAGTGCAGTATCCGGAGAAGCTTTACTTCATCACCAAGGGACTTCCGCCAGGAGCGGCGCCGCCGCAACCACCCCGGGCCAATTGAAGCATGGAGACATTGAGGCCTTTACTCATTGAATCATGGACGCATTTGGTCACTATTGTTTTAATGATTCAATGACTCAATGATTCAATGTCTAAATGCTATTTAGTTGGTGGCGCGAACAGGCCAGAGAAACGGGCGCTACCGCCGCGACTTCCCTGCTAATCCTCAATCTTTGGACATTTGTGCGCGAGTCGACGCCCGCGCGGCGGCGGCAGCGTTATGGCGACATGGAGTATGACTGGGAGCAGCGTGTCAACACGACCAGCGGCACGGTGGGCTGGCGGGCGCGGTTGCTGGGATTGTTTCATTCTCCTTATCAACCGACGGAGCCTGCTCTGTTTCGCGAGATGATGGCGAGTCTCCCCATTGAGTTCGACACATTCACCTTCATTGATCTTGGTTCGGGCAAGGGACGGACGCTGCTGATGGCTTCGGAATATCCGTTTCAGAGGATTGTGGGAGTGGAGCTTCTGCCCGCGCTGCACCAGATCGCGCGGGAGAATCTGGCCCGATACAAAAGTGAATCGCAGAAGTGCGTGGCGCTGGAAGCGCTCTGCGGCGACGCGACCAATTTCTCATTTCCCGCCGAACCGCTGGTGCTCTATCTGTTCAATCCACTGCCAGAATCAGGCTTGAGGCGGGTGATAACTAACCTTGACCTGAGCCTTAGCGCATGTCCACGAGCCGTGTATGTGCTGTATCACAATCCACTGCTGGAGGAGGTGCTGAGCGGCGGCACGACGCTAACGAAGATCGGCGGGACGCAACAGTACTCCATCTATGCCTTCAAGGGAACGGCTAGCGGCCGAAGCGCTTCGCGTCATAGCTGAAGTCGACGAGCGCATCGCGGTAATCGATCTTGATATCGAGGAACCGGAGCGTTGTAAAACCCAGAAACCCGGAAATCTCGGTGCCGCTGTGGTCGCTGAGCGACGTGGTATCAAACGAAAGCATGTCCTGATTTTCCTGACGCAAACGGCCAAATTGAATGACGGCTTTGTTGGCGCTGTAAACGTTCTTGACCGATCCGCTGATACCTTTCACGAACATATCGGAATCGCCGTGTACCTTCGTGACTTCGCGCGCCGCCGCCGGAGAAATGGAGTTGGTGAGCGCTCCGGTATCCAGCAAAAATAGCTTGCTCGGAGCATCGCCGATTTTAGTGGGGATCAGCAGGTCATGCCCGAAGCGGAATATCCGAGTAAAGGACTGCATTTCAGGAGCAACGTAGCGATCCTGAGGACCCGACGAGTTCGCGGCTGTTGCCATTTCCTTGTCGGCCGCCGGCGGCGTCGCTTCCGCTTTTTCCGATGTCTCCTGATCGTCGGCATCGTCTTCGTTTTTCAGGGCCAGTTGTGGATCGCTTTGGCCGGGCCGTTTGGGCAATTCGCTAAGTTTTAATTCCTCATTTGGGAAATCGATTTCCACGAGGAAATCCTCAAAGACGTCAGCGCCAACCAACCCATCTTCATCCGCCACTGACCGCCCTTCCATGACCTCCACCGGACAGTCCTGAAATTCCAGTTGTCCAATCCGGATCGATTTGGCGGTCCCGACGTAAGCGTTCTTCAGTCCTTTGTCGCCCACGCCTCCGATTTTGGTTTCGGTCAGCTTGACGATCCCCGCTTTTTCCGCGATATGGCGCTTCACTACAATCCCGCTCGCTCCGGTATCGAGCATGATGTTGGCGCGCGTTCCATTCAAATCCACGGGCAGGCCATAGCCTCGCAGGTGTTGCGGATCGGACAGCAGGCGGACCAGCGGCGTCTCCGTGTTCTTGACCTTGCTCACCAGGCGGCAGGGAGGATCGTGCCGGTTCGCTCGTTCCTTCAGGTATGTTAAATAACCTTGCAGGTTGCCACGTTGGTCAGAGTGCGAGTCATTCGGTTCCGCTAGGTATTCCTCGTAATACTTGATCCGCTCCGAGCGCCGGAGAGTCCCAATCCAAGCTCTTTGAATATCCGGGTCGCCGGGATCGAGTTCGTGGGCCTTATCGATCATGGCCTTCGCCGACTTGTTCATTTCGATGGCCCAACGCACCCGCGCAACGCCAAGGTAGGCCCGCGCGGCCAGGCCTCCAGAGTTGATCACGCCGACCCATTCCTTTTCAGCTTCCCCAATTTTTCCCTGGCGAAAGTACACTTCCCCGAGGGCGACTTGGACTGGTGGGCCGTCCGCGACCTGCGAGCCCTTGGTTATCGTCTCGTAGGCTTTCGCCACGTCGTTATCTTTCAGATAGCAACGCGTTAGACCCGCATAAGCGTCGGGGGACTTAGGTTTCTCCTGAAGAACTTGCTGATATTTCTTGATGGCGGCGTCGCAATCCCCTTTGCGGGCAAGAGCGATGGCTTCGCCAAGAGGAGAGTGAAACTGATCCGAAGGCGGTGCGGATGGCGAATCTACCGGCTTGGATGGTACGGGAGTCGGTTGCTCGTTTTGTTTGGGGGCGCTCGGTTGCGCTTCCTGCGGAGCAACGGGTCCGGCCAAGACAAGAATGGCGAGCGCCCCAACCACAGCGACCGACAGTCGGGAGCGAATTCCAGTTCGGCGCATCATACTCGGCATTGGAAACTGGAAGTCTGCCATGCCCGGGGGTCGTATTCAAGCGCTCAGAGCTGCCAAACATTGATTTGTAAGTCACAGACGGCGAGAAGCCGGGGGAAGTAGAATTGAGAGGAGAAAAGCATCAATTGAATCGCCGCTTGTTTTTTCATTGGCTAGTGTTGGTAGCGATGGCCATTCCGGCGCCTGCCCAGGACGTCCATCAACTCGCACAGGCAGTCGATGACCATTACAACCACCTGCGCAGTCTACAGTCCGATTTCACCGAAATTTATCGCGGTGACGGGCCGGAACGCGTGGAATCGGGCACGTTATGGTTGAAAAAGCCGCGCAAGATGCGGTGGGAATACCGTTCTCCGAATGAGAAGCTGTTTATCAGCGACGGCCAAGTTGTGTGGTTTTACGTGCCGGCGGAACGGCAACTCCGAAAGACGACCCTGCGGAAGCTGGACGACTGGCGGTCGCCTTTGGCGTTCTTGCTGGGTAAGACTAAATTAGAGAACGAGTTACAGGGACTTTCGAAAGCTGCGGATCAATCCCCTCTGGCTGCAGGTGACACGGTGTTGCGGGGGGTTCCAAAGGCCGAGTTTCGGCAGAGCGTGGCGGGGCAGGTGAGCGAGGTGCAGTTGGAGATTACACCCTCCAACCAGATTGTCCGCATCGTAATGTTGGAACCGGACGGAGCGACGACGGAGTTCCGCTTTGCGGACTGGAAAGAGAATATGGAAGTGAGCGAAAGCCGGTTTCAGTTCACACCGCCGCCGGGAGTGGAGACGGTGGAAGGGGAAATCGGACCTTAGCGTGACACCAAGGGCCAACCCTGAAGGGCCGTTGTTGAAGCTGTTTTCGGCATCGCTAAAGCGATACTCTGATACGAAGCTGAGGCAATTCCCTCTGATGCGCAACCGCCCGGTTACTTGCGTACCGCACCGTTGGACAGGTCACTTAAGCGCTTTGAGAACAGAATGTTACACTTAATATAAGACAGTCAAACACCAGTTGGGACCTAGGACGCAAACTTAGCCAATGCCACAATTCCTGGTCAAAGTCGCCGACGAACAGGGTCATCTGCGGCAGCAGGTGGAGCAGGGGTATTCCGAAGCCGAGGTGCATGACCGCTTCACGCAGCAGGGCTACCTGGTGTACTGGGTCAAGCCGAAGACCATCCTCAGCACCGGCGGAGGCCAGTTCGGGAAGCGCGCCGGCAAGCTCAAGCAGACTGCGTTTTTGATCTTCAACCAGCAGTTTTTGACTCTGATCAAGGCGGGACTTCCGATCTTGACGTCGCTCGATCTTTTAATCAAGCGGCAGCGCGACAAATTTCTGCTGCAACTGCTGGAAAATGTACGCGAGCGCGTAAAGGGCGGCGAGTTGCTGTCGGATGCTTTCGCCGCGCAGCAGGTCTTTCCGAAAATGTACACGACCACGCTGCTGGCAGGCGAGAAGAGCGGCAGCATGGAAGAGGTTTTGGGCCGCTACATATCGTATCAGCGGATGGTGCAAACGTTTCGCAAGAAACTCCTCGTGTCACTGGTATATCCGGCGCTGCTGATTTCGGTGGTGACGGTAATGCTGATTTTTCTGATCACCTACGTAGTGCCAAAGTTTGCCGATCTGTTCAATAACCTGGGAGCGGATCTGCCGGCGATCACCGTGCTCATGCTCTCACTCGGTCTGCACGCGCAGAAGTATGGGTGGATGGTGCTGGTGGCGGGAGCAGTCGCTGTCTTTCTGCTGTTGCGGTGGAAGCGGAGCGATAAGGGAGCCGAACGGATTGACCGGATTCTGCTGTCGCTGCCGCTGCTGGGGGAAATCCGGCTGAAGTATCAGGTGGCGAATTTCTCGCGCATTCTGGGAACGCTGTTGCAGGGCGGGCTGCCTCTGGTGCCGGCGATGCAGACAGCCGGTGAATCGATGAGCAGCCGGCAGATGTTGAACGGAGTGACCGCCGCAGCGGAGCGGGTAAAGGAAGGACAGAGCCTGGCGCACAGTCTGGAGAGCCAGAAGTTATTTCCCGATCTGGCAGTGGAGATGCTGGAAGTTGGCGAATCGACGGGGGCGCTGCCGGCGATGTTGAATTCGGTAGCCGAGTTTTACGAAGAGGACGTGCAGACGGCTCTGAGCGCAGCCATGGCGCTGATTGAGCCCTTGATTCTGATCGTCATGGCGGTTTTTGTGGGCGGGATATTGATTTCTTTGTATATGCCGATCTTTACCTTGGGAGCGAACGTGCACTAAGGCACTGGACTGAATGGAAACGCTTCGTGTGGAAAAGCTGAGAAGTGGCTGTAGATTGGAATGGGCATGGCGGACAAGAAAACAACTGTGGTAGTAAGCGGTGCGAATGGCGGGAAACTGGCGCCGGAAGCGGTGCCGGTCACCGACGAACTGGAACGCGCGCGCGATATCGCCCGGCGTTATCGTTGCGAATTTATCGATCTGAGCGATTTTCAGTTGCACCACGATCTGTTCGAGAAGATCCCGGTGCACCTGATGTTCCGCTATAAGTTCGTGCCCCTGGATGAAACGCCGGACGGGCGCCTGGCGATTGCCATCGCCGATCCCAGCCAGTTGATGATGATCGACGAGATCAGCCTGCTGCTCGGCAAGCGCATCCTCACCAAAGTTTCGACGCTGAAGCAGATCTCCGACATTCTGCAAAAGACCGAGCAGTCGAAGCGCGTGCTGGAAGACGCGAGCGAGGGTTTCACGCTCGACGTGATCCGCGAGGACGAAGCCGGCAACGACGAGACCATCTCCATCGACAAGTTGACGGCGACGGCGGGCAGCGACATGAGCCCGATCATCCGTCTCGTCGACACCACGATTTTCACGGCGTTGCAGCGGCGGGCGAGCGACATCCACATCGAGACGCGGGACGACTCGGTGGTCATCAAGTTTCGTATTGACGGCGTGCTCACGAACGCCATGCCGCCCATCGGCAAGGAGCACCACTCGACCATTATTTCGCGCATCAAGGTCATGAGCGAGCTCGATATTTCCGAGCGCCGCGTGCCCCAGGACGGCCGCTTCCGGGTGAAGTACAGCGGGCGCGCCATCGACTTCCGCGTATCGATCATGCCCTCG
>Ga0182024_10005547_pt1 | contig 28257 bp, 26 predicted proteins | sample P32metaG_FD_120480 | JGI IMG/M metagenome (GOLD analysis project Ga0182024, IMG submission 120480) | Permafrost microbial communities from Stordalen Mire, Sweden - P3-2 metaG (Illumina Assembly) | ecosystem: Environmental > Terrestrial > Soil > Wetlands > Permafrost | place: Sweden: Stordalen...
AGTGAAGATGGGCTCGGCGACCGGGCAGCACGACGTCGACTTCAAAACTGCGCACATCAAGCGCTTTGTTGGAGAGGGTCACCGTGTTAAGCTCACCGTTTCGTTCCGGGGCCGCGCGATTACTCATCCGGAACTCGGACGGGCACTGATCGAGAGAATTATCGCGACGGTAACGGATATCGCGCAGGCGGAAGGCACGCCCCGGATGGAAGGACGCAACATGTCCGTGCTGCTGACGCCGCGCTAAAATTTTCAGGAAAGAAGCAAACCGACTATCATGCCGAAAATCAGGACCAGCCGAACCGCCGCCAAGCGCTTTTCCGTGACCAAGAGCGGTAAGGTCAAATTCAAACACGCGTATGCCCGCCACATGTTCACGGCCAAGAATCCGAAACAGAAGGCGCGGCTCCGGCGCACGGGTATCCTCGGCAAAGCCGACGCCGAAAAAATCAAGATAATGATGCCGTACGCTTAAGCGCGGACGACTAACTCAAACCCAACCGATATCTATCAAGGAAGGACTGCACTCCGATGCCTCGCGCCAAAGGCGGACCCAAGACGCGCCGCCGTCATAAGCGTCAACTCAAGCTCGCCTCCGGCTTTGTCGGCGGGCGCAAACTTTACCGGCAGGCCCGCTCGACCCTCGAGAAGGGCCTCACCTACGCCTATCGCGATCGCAAGGCCAAGAAGCGCGACTTCCGCACGCTGTGGATCGCGCGCATCAACGCACTCGCGCGCGAAAGCGGAATCTCGTACAGCGCGCTCATGAACGGGCTGAAGAAGGCCGGCGTCGAGGTCGATCGCAAGATGCTCGCGAAGCTCGCGCAGGAGCGCGACGCATTGTTTACCGAGCTGGTGCGCACCGCTATCAGCGCGCTCGGCTCAAAAGCAGCATAGAGCCGCGCGTTCGAAAGCGCCGCGCACCAGGAGACCATGTGGGTCATCGCCCACGTGGCTTTTTGTTTTTAGCGCGCGTGCAACATTGCAGAGGTAAAGTGTAGATGCAGCGAGCTCCTTATCAGGTCCTGGTTTTGCCATTCAGAAGACTGAAAGGCAGTGAACCGTTGTACGCTATTTTCCGCCGAGCCGATTGCCGCGTGTGGCAAGGAATCGCTGGCGGAGGGCAGTCCAACGAGTCGCCTCTGGAATCGGCCCGACGTGAGGCGTTCGAAGAAGGTGGAATACCGCGGAGCAGCAGCTACTTCGCGCTCGATTCATTGTCGACGATTCCAGTGGTGAACATTTGCGGCTTTAAATGGGGACCTGATGTACTCGTCATTCCCGAGCACAGCTTTGGCGTTCGAATGAATTCTCCGGAAATTACTCTTTCAACTGAGCACAGCGAATGTCGGTGGGTGCCGTATGCCGCCGCTTATCGTTTGCTGGAGTGGAACAGCAACAAGAACGCGCTTTGGGAGCTCGATACCAGAATAAGGACGCGGAAACTGGGGACGGAGCGACGCCCAGCAGTGAAGGGCAGGACGGCTCGCACCGACCTCAGCGCACGACGAATCAATGGCGAGACTAACGGAGAAGTTCGGCGAAAATCGCGATGAAAGAACAACTCGAAGAAATCAGGCGACGCGCGATGGCGGAACTCGGCGACGACGCCAGCGAAGCGCAAATCGACGCGGTGCGCGTGCGCGTGCTCGGGCGCTCGGGCGAGCTGACGGAAATCATGCGCGGGATGCGCGAAGTCCCCAACGCCGAGCGCCCCGCTATCGGCCAGCTCATCAACCAGATCAAGCGCGAAGTCGAGACGCGCATCGAGGCGCTCAGCGAAAAGCTCAAGGCCGCGTCGCTCACGAAATCTCTAAACGAAAAGCGCCTCGACGTGACGCTGCCGGGCATGCGTATCGCGCGCGGACACATCCATCCAATCACCGACATCCTCGAACAGATGCTCGCCATCTTCGAGTCGATGGGCTTCGAAGTCGCGATGACCCAGGATATCGAGGACGACTTCCACAACTTCGCCGCGCTCAACTTCCAGCCGCATCATCCGGCGCGCGACATGCAGGACACTTTTTACGTGGACGGCGGGATGCTGCTGCGGACGCATACATCGAACGGCCAGATCCGCGTGATGGAAAAACGCCGGCCGCCGCTGGCGGTCGTTTGTCCCGGGCGATGCTACCGGCGCGACGATCTGTCGGTGCGCGCCTCTCCCATGTTCACCCAGATCGAGGGCTTCATGGTCGATCAGCGCCGGCGTATCACGATGGCTCATCTCAAAGGTGTGCTGACGGAATTCGTGCGCGCGTTTTTCGGCAGTACTACGGTGCGCTTTCGCGCCAGCTATTTCCCGTTCACCGAGCCAAGCGCCGAGCTCGACATACACTGCCTGCTCTGCGACGGCGCTGGATGTGCGGTGTGCAAGCATTCCGGATGGACCGAAGTGCTCGGCTGCGGAATGATCCACCCGAACGTGATGCGCGCGGTCGAGTACAATCCCGACGAGTTCCAGGGCTTCGCCTTCGGCATGGGCGTCGAGCGCACGGGCCTGCTGAAACTCGGCGTTGACGACATGCGCCTGTTCTTCGAGAACGACCTTCGCTTCCTGGACCAGTTCCCCGCGCTGAGCGGAGGTGTGCGATGAAGCTGCCGCTCAGTTGGATGCGCGACTTCGTCAGCGTCGATGCGCCGGTCGAGGAAATTTCGCGGCGCCTCAGTTATGGCGGCCTGGTTGTCGAGCATATCGAAAAACTGAAGCCCGGATTCGCGGGAGTGTTTGCGGCGCGAGTGACCAACGTCGAGAAGCACCCCAACGCGGATCGGCTGAATCTGGTCGAGGTGGACGCGGGCACCAAAGGCCAATTCAAAGTCGTGTGCGGCGCGCCCAACGTCAAGGCCGGCATGGTCGCGCCCCTCGCTCTCGTTGGCGCGCAACTCGGCAAGGAACCGCCGCTTGAGGCAGCAGTCATTCGCGGCGTGCAGTCCGACGGCATGCTCTGCTCGGAGCGCGAGCTCGGCCTTTCGCAGGATCACGCGGGAATTCTTGCGCTCGGCGCCGACGCTCCGCTCGGCGGCGAGGTGGCCGCGTATTTGCACCTCGACGACATCGTGCTCGACGTAGAAATCACGCCCAATCGCGGCGATTGCCTGTCGATTCTCGGCCTCGCGCGCGAGGTCGCCGCATTGTTCGCCAGCCGATTGCGCGCACCACGGCTCCGCGCGGCGCATTCGGCGGGTTCGGCCGATAGCGCGCAGTTTTCGATTTCAGTTTCGATCGACGCGCCCGATCTTTGCCCGCGTTACGCCGCCCTTGCGATGACCGGAATCAAGATCGGTCCTTCGCCGGCGTGGCTCAAGCGCCGCCTCGAACTGTGCGGGATGCGCGCGCTGAACAACGTCGTCGATGCGACCAACTACGTGATGCTCGAACTGGGACAACCCTTGCACGCGTTCGATTTCGGCAAAATAGCGGGCGGCAAAATCATCGTTCGGCGCGCCGGCGAGACGCGCGAGTTCGTCACGCTCGACAACGTCACGCGCACGCTGGATCCGAACGACCTGCTGATCGCCGACAGCGACAAACCGCTCGCCATCGCGGGCGTGATGGGCGGGCTCAACTCCGAAGTCAGCGATTCGACCACCACTATTTTGCTCGAGAGCGCGTACTTCGAGCCGATGACCGTCGCGCGCACGGCGCGGCGGATGGGTTTGCGCAGCGAGGCGAGTTACCGCTTCGAGCGCGGCATCGATCGCGCGGGACAAGTCGGCGCGCTGATCCGCGCCGCCGAGTTGATCCGCAAAATCGCGCGCGGGCGCGAAGCGTCGCCCATCGCCGATTTCGAGCCGCGCAAAGCCGAGCCGCGCGAGATCGCGCTCGACCTCGCCGCGATGGAATCGCTGCTCGGCGCCTCGATTCTGTCGGGCGTCGCGCGCAGCCGTCTCAAATCGCTCGGCGCGCAAGTCAGCACTCGCACCAAGGGCGTGCTCGCGGTAGTGCCGCCCTCGTTCCGCTCCGACCTGGTCGAGCAGGCCGACCTGGTCGAGGAAGTCGCGCGGATCGGCGGCCTCGAGGACATTCCCGCGCTGCTCCCCGCGCGCGTGAGTGCACTGGCTCCAGTGAATCGCGAGCGCGAGTTCATCAAGGGCACGCGCGAAGTGATGCTGGGATGCGGCCTGACCGAGGCCGCCACGCTCGCCTTCATCGCGCCCGCCGACAACGCGCGCTTTTCGGGGATTCAAGCCGCGGCGCGTCCGGTAAAAGTAACGAATCCGCTGTCCGCGGAGCTCAGCGAGCTGCGCGTCAGCCTGATGCCGGGACTCGTCACTTCGCTCCGCTTCAATTTGAACCGCGAGGCGCGCGCCTTTCACGCGTTTGAAATCGGCAAAATATTCCGCATGAACGGCGACATCGCGACCGAGCACAATCACCTCGCCGCCGTCAGCTACGGACCCTACGCGCTCTCCGCAGTCGGCGAGCACAGCGTCGATGCGGGATTTTACTCGATCAAGGGAATCCTCGAGAGCTACTTCGACGCAACAGGAATCTCACCTCGAATCGCGTTCAAGGCGATCGAGCCCGCCGATGCGCCGTTTCTGCATCCCGGGCGCGGCGCTATCGTGTCGCTGGACGACGTGCCGATCGGTTTGATCGGCGAGCTGCATCCGGCGGAGGCGATGCGCCTGGATCTGAACGAACCGTGCGCAGTCTACGAACTTGACTTGAGTAGTCTCATTGCCTATGGTTTCTCGCCGCGCAAAACTTTTCAGCCGCCGCCAAAATTTCCCGCTATCAGGCGCGATTTGGCGCTCGTTTTGGATCGGAATTTCCCGGCGGATATGGTAGTCAAGACAATTCGGGAATGCGGCGCGTCGCTGCTGGAGAGCGTCGAGGTGTTCGACGTGTATGAGGGGTCCGCGGTGGCCGCCGGCAAGAAGAGTGTGGCGTTGGCTTGTCGTTACCGTGCAAAGGATCGCACGCTGACTGATGAGGAGGTGAACCGCATTCACGCCGTGTTGGTGGAACAGGCGCGAATGCGATTGGGCGCGGAGTTGCGGCAGTAGCAGCGTGCCTAACGCGAGCGGGTGGGGATCGTTACGCCGCAGGGCATGACTAAAGCCGATCTTGTAGATCTGATCTACGAGCGGGTGGGCTCCTCGAAGAAGGAAGCCTGTGACGTGGTCGAAGCGGTGTTTGCGATCATCAGGGATTCGTTGCGCCATGGTCAGAAAGTGAAAATTTCCGGCTTCGGAACTTTTCTAGTCAATCAGAAACATGCGCGCCGCGGGCGCAATCCGCAGACCGGCGAGCCGATTACGATCGATTCGCGCCGCGTGCTGTCCTTCAAACCGAGCCAGGTGTTGAAGGAACGCGTTAACAACGGCTCCAAGCCAGGGGTATGACGCCGATGCCGCGCCCGCGCCAGCCATCAGTTCGGCGGCGAAAACCTGCCCCCCCAAAGCCGGCCACGATTTCGATGTTTCCCGAGCGCGGGCTGAAGATCGGCGAAGCGGCACGCGCGCTCGGCGTCGAGACCTACGTGCTGCGCTTCTGGGAAACCCAGTTTCCGTTTCTGAAACCCAAGCATACGCGCACCAAGCATCGCTTCTACCAGGAAAAAGACCTCGACGTGCTGCGCCTGATCAAGCGCCTGCTGCATGACGAAGGCTTCACGATCGTCGGCGCCAACAAGCACATCAAGGAATTCGGCATCGACGCCCTGATGAGCGGCAAGCCCGTCGCGAAACCGGCGCCTTCGTCATCCGAGCGCGCGCCTGCCCAGTCGCCAGGCATCGACGGCCAAGCCCGCCGCGTACTGAACGAGGTCCGCCGCGACCTCGAATCGATCCAGAAAATTTTAGAAGATTAAGATCCGTTCTGGGGGGAATGATAGAACTAGCGAACTCCTAGCGAGCTAGTTCCTCGCGAACTTTTGTACAGAGTGGACGAATGGCCGAACCTACGGAAGAGATTTCAATCGCTTCTACCTCGGAGCAGTTTCAACTCGGAATACGGCTCGAGAGCATCTTTATGCCGCATGCGCGAAAGCAGCGAGAAGCAATATATATGGGCAGTTCCGGGCTAAAACCGTCGGCCAGGTTCGTTCACTATACTTCAGCAGAAGCAGCACTCAAGATTATCAAGAGCAAACGCGTTTGGATGCGAAATACGACGTGCATGGCGGACTACAGCGAAGTTCAGCACGGCTACCAGATCTTGCACAAGTTCTTCGCCAACGAAGCGAGAAAACGCCAATTCTATGAGGCGTTGGACGCGTTTTCGCCCAACATTGCGGCAGAAGCTCTCGGCCTGTTTGACCAGTGGTGGAACAATATTCACGTCAAGCGGCAACTGTAGATGATCTGCGGGATTCCGCCGACGACATACATAGACCAAGAAAACTGAGACGGACCAATGATCAATCGGTCGAAGATCCGCGCCAAATCTGTATCTCGGGTATTCCAATTCGCTCGTAGTAACCGCCGACCCAGTTCGCGCCAAACATGGACGGCCCACTCTGTAGCCAAAAAAGTCCGCCGCGATCTGGAGTCAATTCAGAAAATCTTGGAAGATTAATCCGGTTTCCTCGCCCAATGCTCTGAACGCCTGCTCGGTCCTAAGGAGTTTCCTATGGCGCTAAAAGTTGCTGACGTCTTGTGGAAGATGCTGGCGGAGGCCGGCGTCAAACGCTGCTACGGTATCGTCGGAGACGCGCTCAATCCGGTGATCGACGCTCTCCGGCGCAACGGCGAGATCGAGTTCATTCACGTTCGTCACGAAGAATATGGCGTCTTCGCCGCAGTCGCCGAGGCCTACCTGAGCGGCAACCCAGTTGTGGTTTGCGGAACGGCCGGCCCAGGCGTAACCCACCTTTTCAACGGATTGATGGACGCGCGCAAGGAGGGGGCTGCGATCATCGCGATCGCCGGCGATGTCGAGACCAGGCTTATCGACACCGCCGCGCTCGAAGAGCTGAACCCCTACAAGTTCTTCGACACCGCGTGCCTCTACGTAGGGCGAGTGGTCAACCCTGAACAGGTGCGGGCGGTGGTCACGACCGCGATCATGACAGCTGTCGTTGACAAGGGGCCGACGCTGATCTCGATCCCCGGCGACATCGCAGCAGCGAACGCGCCGGCCCATTTTTCTCACGGATTCACGACTCCGTCTGTGCCAGTGTTGCGGCCGGCCGACTCGGACCTCGACAAGCTGGCCGCAATGATCGAGGCGGCGAACAAGGTGGCGATTTTCGGCGGCGACGGTTGCCGCGATGCGCGCGAGGAGGTCCTGAAACTGGCGGCTAGATTGAAGGCACCGGTCGGATATTCATTTCGCGGGAAGCAATGGCTCGAGCATGACAATCCGAATGCCGTCGGGATGACCGGGCTGCTCGGCTACGGCGGCGCCTATAAAGCGATTCACGGTGCGGACCAGCTGCTGATGCTCGGCACCGACTTCCCGTTCTCGGAATTTCTTCCCGGCGACGACGTCAAGAAAGTCCAGATCGACAAGAATCCGAAGCACATCGGACGGCGAACAGCCGTTGATTTGGCGTTGGTCGGCGACGTCAAGACGACCGTCACAGCGATGCTCGCCAAAGTCAGCGACAAGTCTGATAGCCGGTTTCTGGAAAAACACGTCGCCGAGACCAACTCGTTCCATGAACTTTTGCAGCACTATGTCGAGAAAGGACCGGAGATAAAGCCGATCCGTCCCGAATTCCTGGCCGCGACCCTGAGCGAGCTGGCCGACGACGACGCGATGTTTTTCGCGGACACCGGAACGGCATGCATCTGGCTCTCGCGGCACGTAAAGGGTGGTACGAACCGGCGTATTTTCGGATCGTTTTCGTGGGCCTCGATGGCCAATGCCGCTCCCAACGCGTTCGGCGCGCAACTCGCATTTCCCGGCCGTCAGACGATCGCTGTGTGCGGCGACGGAGGGTTCACGATGCTCGGCCTCGGCGACCTGCTGACGCAAGTGCAGCGGAAGATGCCGGTGGTTCAGATCATCTTGAACAATGAATCGCTCGACTTCGTCAACATCGAGCAGCAGGAAGCCGGCATTGTCCCGTTCGGCGTCGATTTCAAGAACCCGAATTTTGCCAAAGTTGCCGAAGCGATGGGCGCGAAGGGCATCCGCATCGAAGAACCGGGCGACGTAAGAGAAGCGCTCGCCGAGGCGCTCGCGCACAAGGGCGGCCCAGTCGTGGTGGATGCGGTGGTCGATCCTTACGCGCTGTCGCTGCCGGCGCATGTTCCTTTCCATGTGGCCGAGAGCTTTACCCTAAGCCTCGCCAAACAGGTATTGAACGGAAAAATGGATTCGGTGATCAAAACAATCGAACGAAACGTACGATTGATCTAACGAAACGATCTACCGAAACGTGAAGATGCTCACTCTTTTGTGTCATCCCGAGCGAAGCCGAGGGTCCCGGACACAAGACAGGACGACGCCAAAGAAAGGGCGACACTTCGTGTGCGGCTACGTCTCGTGACGCGGGCAAATAGAATCTAACGACTACTCTGCGATGCGTTCTTGCGAGGCCAACTGCGCGCGCGCCGGCTTATTCGCTGCCGCCGCGACTTCCGCAGTGGACGGCTGACGGATCAGGACGCCGAGCGGGGCTAGATTCAACTCGGTGGCGCATTCTTCGGTCGCGCGGTGTGCGAGGCGTCCCGCTTCGACCATCTTGGCTGCGATGCATACCGCGCCGGCCATCGTGAGCGCGCCCAGGCCGAGCGCTATTTCAGGCAGCCCCGCGATTGCCGCGAGTGCTGCGCTTAGCACGCCCGCTACCAGAGCTATCGTGCTGATTCGAGTGAACTTTATTCGCGCGAGCACATGATTCGTAACCTTGCCCGCCTCGTGCTCCTCGTCGGCGGTCTTCAGCTCGATTCGCGTCCACGGATTCGGGCGCACTTCCAGGTCGTAGTCGTTCCAGCCCGCGTCGACCACTGCGCCGTGGCCGGTGCGTGCGAACAGCTTCAGCATCTTGTCCATCAGGCGGTCACGCGAGATGCTTTCGTTGTTCCAATAGTCCAGCCGCACCGTACGCTTGAGCCAGTTGATCGTCGGGCGCTGGCGTACGTCGTCTGCGCCCCCGAGTCCTGTGAGGGCTTTCGCCCGCGTCTTGTAGCGCGTCATCGTTCGCACCATCGGCCCCGTGTAAGCGAGATACGCAATCAGCAGTCGTGCCGTAAAACTTTCATGAGATTTATCGAGCGGCGCATGCCACGCATAGTAGAGCGCCCAAATCGGGCCCAGCGCCAGCATCGCGGCCGAAGGAATCAGCGAGACGCCGAGCACGATCGACGCAACCATCGCGATTGCCGAGAGCACGGTCCACTCGAGCGTCTGCGGCAGAACTTTGAGGAGGGTCAGGCCGGGATCGAACAGCGTCTGCGCACCCACGGCCGCTTTCCACAGCACGCGTTTGCGATTGCCGCCGGGTATTGTGCGCGCGAGACCGGGAATCGTGCCGCGCCATGCGATCTGTCCCATCAGGTTGAAGCGCTCGGGATATTTCGGAAACAGCATCGCCTCGGCGCGTCCGTAGCCGCGCTGCTGCCCGTAGTAAGCCTTGACCGTGTTGCGGCGGAAGTGCCAGACGAAAGCCGCAGGCGAGAAGCCCAGCTTGTAGCCCGCAGCAAGCATGCGCCAGCAAATATCGACGTCGTCACCCGCCGCCGTGAACTGCGGATCGAATCCGCCAATCCTGGCGAGCGCCGCCTTCGAGAACACCATGTTGCAGCCCGCGAGATGCTCGGCACGATCCTCGGCGACCAGCACGTGGCACGGCGCGCCCGGCGACGCGGCGCAGCTCGCTTCGATCCATCCGTCTTCATGCGGCGCATAGTTCGGCCCGCCGCATCCGTCGAAATTGTTTTCGACCATCGAGCGCATCATCAGCGTCAGCCAATGTGGATCGACGACGCAGTCCGAATCGGTATAGGCGATGATTTCGCCGCGCGCCGCATGCATCCCGACGTTGCGCGCCACGCTCAGCCCCTTGTTAGGCTGGCGAATGAGGCGGAACTCGGGAAAGTCCATCGAGATGTCGGCGGTCTTGTCGCGCGAGCCGTCATCGACGACGACGACTTCGAAATTCGGATAGTCGAGGCGCTGCAGCGACTCCAGGCACGGACGCATCGTGCGCTCGGCGTTGTAAGCGCAAATCACCACCGACACCATCGGCATCTTCGCCGGGCGCGGCGGGCAGGTGCCGTTGAGCGTCACGAACGGCATCACATCCGACGCGCGCATCATCCGCACGCCGAGCCAGTCGTGAGAAACCGGAGCAGGAACGGGAGGAGCAACCACGCCGGCCGCACCCGTGCCAAACGCCACTGCGACAGCCTCGTCCTGCCCCGGCGATGCATCCTTGAATTCGATGACGACCGGACGCGCTTCCGCGACGTTGTGCAGCGCGACGACGAAATCGCGAATCTCGACCGGCGCGAGCGCCGGGATTTCCGCGTAGAGAAAGTCTTCTTCCAATATCGAAAGCGCGCGCGTTTCCGGACGCACTTTTATTCCGACGATTGCCTCGGGCGCGCGATCCTTGATCGTCTTCACGATACTGCGCACCCGACGCCGCGCGTTTTCGAGTCCGCCCGCACGCAACGCGTCCTGCCCGATTTCACAATCGACGATGTAACCGACCAGCGCAGGGTGCCTGCTGAAAATATTTGCCGTATGCGCGATCCGCGAGACGACTGATTTGAACCCGCGGCGGCTGGTCAGTTCATCCGCCGTGATTCGCAACTCGACCATCGCGACCAGTCCCGACTGCGCCGCAATGTCGAGGCACGGCTGCGACTGCGTCTCCGTCAGCACCAGGCCGGTCGTGTGCGACGTCCTGAGATCGTCGAGCCGTTTCCTTAGTTTGAGTTTCTGTCCAAAGTCGAGCGTTGCGCTCACGTCAGGCAGGCGCATTGCCTTGAAAAAGAATTTCTGTCCTGCGCGAGAAAGGAACTTACCGTGCGGAGTGACGCGTTGGGTGGATTCGGTGGTGGCGGTAAGCATGGATGTCGGTGCCCTCTCGATGAGGACCTAATTGCCAGAGCCATGCCATCACAAAAATCCAATGGTTGTCAGGGTTTTTCGCCTGACGCCCACCTCGTGCAAACCAATTGGGATGAGGGCTGTACGATTTGCGCCGCGCGAGTTTCTGACGACGTGATTCGCACGGTGCAAAATCAGGCAGCATGCCGCCTCAATGCACACGCTAGATTGGTTATTTTGCGAATGTTATAGGTCAGAGAGTACCAAACAATGAAATTTACCCACCGGGTTGTATCTCAATGAAACTATCGTTCGCCTGTGGATGCCACAGACCGTCAAAGTCGAAATTGCATCGTGAAACGAGCGACGCGCCAATTGAGGCGACCCCAGAAGAGCTCCAGGCGATAAGAAGCCAGCTCGCCGAGATCGAACAATCACTGTCGCGACTTTGGGGCGAGACAATCTGGAGCCGCACGCCCGAGTGCATACAGATTCGCGCCGAGGCCGCCGACCTGATCGACCGGCACTTCGACGGCATCGTCGCTCAGTGGGGAGAATCGATCGCCTATATCGTCCACGGGCACTCGAAGTACGACGAGGAGGGCCGCCCAGCCAACATGGTCAATTCTCTCATCCGCTTCATTGACCATCTGCGCGATCCCGACGACGTTTGCACCTACGTTTATCTGCGCCGGCATTGCCAGGAGGGGATGCTCGCTCGGGCCAAGCCGTCTCAGTTCAACGTCATTCATATCGCGCTCAAGCAGATTGTTCTCGATCACGTAAAATCCACGATGACTGGTCCCGCGATGGAGCGAGTGCGCGATCTGATGGTTGCGGCGATCGACGAGCGGCGCCTGATGGTCTCGCAGTTCTACATCGAATCGCGCGAACGGCTGCTCCGCGAGTCCGAAGAAAAGTATCGCAACACCATTGACCACGCGCCCGATCCGATGTACGAGATCGAGCCGCATACCTGGGTCGTGATGGGTCTCAACGCGGCGGCCCTGCGGCTCCATCAATTGGAGGCCGAGCATGAGTTCGACCACAACAAGATGGAGATCATCGGGAAAACTGTCCCGGAGCTTGTGCCGGAGGAGTTGAGGCAAAGCGTCATCGACAGCCTCGAGACCGTTTTGCGCGAGGGCTCGGCCCAGACTTCAGAATTTCCGGTCGGGCCGTTTTTCTTCGACGTAAATTCCGCGCTCATCACTTACGGTAAGAAGCAATTCGTCCAGATGATCCTGCGCGACGTTACGCAGCGGCGCGAGATGCTCGACTCCCTGATCAAGGCTGAGCGACTGGCTGCGGCGGGCACTTTCGCGGCGGGCGTCGCGCACGAGGTGAACAATCCGCTCGCGTCGATCTCGTCGCTGGTTCAATCGATCCTGACCGGCGAGAACGACCCCGAGCGGCGCACTTTGATGCACACCATACTTTCCCAGATCACACGCATCTCGAGCACGCTCAAGGATCTCGTCAATTTCGCGCGGCCGACCACCGCGCAGCGCAAGCAGGTTGACGTCAACGGGCTCATTGCCGAGACCTTGCGCCTCATCACTTACAACAAGCGCTTCAGCGGCATCCGGGTTGAACCGATCCTCGCTCCCGATCTCCGGCGCGCGTTCGCCGACGACAACGAAATTCAACAGGTGCTGCTCAATCTGCTCTTCAACGCGGCTGACGCGGCTCCGGCCGAGGGCGCCGTGATCAAGGTGATCACCGAGAACCAGCGTCCGGGACAGGGCTCGGATAAGTCGCGCCGGGTATTCATCAAGGTGGTGGACAACGGCATCGGAATTCCGCGCGAGCATCTCGAGCGCGTGTTCGATCCATTCTTCACGACCAAGCCTGCCGGCGCCGGCGTCGGACTCGGACTCTCACTGTGCCAGCGCATGATCCTGTCCAACCAGGGCACCATTCGTGTCGATAGCGAGGTCGGCCGCGGCACCGCGGTCACGATCACGCTGGCGGCGGCCGAGGAAACGGTACGCGCGCAACAGGCCGCGGAAATGGCAGCATCCTGATCGGGCTCGCCAATGAACAACGACGCTTCATGGACCGCACAGGAACGCGGACCTTACCGGCTGCTGATCGTCGAAGACGAACCGTTGATGCGCTCGATCATCGTGCAGCTCGCGCGCAGCGAGGGCTACGAGGTGATGGAGGCGCCGGCCGCTGAAGTGGCGCTGCATATCTTTGAAAAGGAAAAAGTCGATCTCGCGATTCTCGATCTTAACCTGACCAGCGGCGGCAGCGGACTCGATCTGCTGCGCAAGATGCGCGAACTCGATCCCGAGGTGATGGGCATAATCGTCACCGCCTACGCCAGCGTCGAGTCTGCGGTCGAGGCGCTGCACCAGGGCGCTTACGACTACATCACCAAACCTTTCGCCAACGACCACCTGAAAAAGGTTATGCGTAATGCGCTCGAGGGCAAGGCGCTGTTCAGGGAGAACCGCTTCCTGCGCCAGGAACTGCGCGAGAAGTATCGCTTCGAGAGCATCATCGGCAAAAGCGACGCGATCGAAAGCACCTTCCGCGTCATGGAAAAAGTCGCACGCACCGATTCGAGCGTGTTGATCACCGGCGAGTCCGGAACCGGCAAGGAACTCGTCGCCCGCGCGATTCATTTCAGCTCCGATCGCGCCAATAACCGCTTCCTGCCGATCAATTGCGGCGCACTGCCGGAGAACCTGCTCGAGAGCGAATTGTTCGGCTATAAGCGCGGCGCGTTCACCGGCGCGGGTCAGGACAAGGTGGGACTGCTGAAAGCCGCCGACAAGGGCACGATCCTGCTCGATGAGATCGGTGAGCTGCCGCTCGCGCTACAAGTAAAATTGTTGCGCGCGCTGCAGGAACGCGAGGCCTACCCGCTCGGCGCCAACGATCCGGTGGCGTTCGACGTGCGCGTCCTGTGCGCCACCAATAAAAATCTCGAGAACGAGGTCAAGGCCGGCCGCTTCCGCGAGGAACTGCTCTACCGAATCAACGTTATCAACATAAATCTGCCAGCCCTGCGCGAACGCCAGGACGATATCGCGCTGCTCGCCAACCATTTCCTGCGCAAATATGAGAAGTCGCTATCGCGTACCGCGATGCGATTTTCAAAAGGCGCGATGCGCCTGATGCTCAACTATGCGTGGCCGGGCAACGTCCGCGAGCTCGAGAATACAGTCGAGCGCGCCGCGATTCTCGCCGAGACCGATGTCATTCACTCGCACGATTTGCCAGACAAGCTGCGCAGCACGTCGCCCGTGATGGCAAATATCGAGAACACGGGGCTGACACTCGAGGAGCTCGAGCGGGAGCATATCAAGCGCGTGCTCGACAAGGTCGAAAATGACAAGGTCAAGGCGGCGCAGGTGCTCGGGATTCACCTCTCGACGCTGTATCGCAAGGTCCAGCGCTACCACTTGGACGACGGCGCGCCCGTCCATCAGGAGCCCGCGCGGTCGGCGTAATGGCCGGGAATAGATTGGCAATCCGGCAGTCTTGGATATAGAGTTTATAGAGACGGCTGGCTGCGGCTAACCCGGAGAAAAATATGGACCTCTTTGCGCCAACTCACCTGCTGATCATTTTAGTGATCATCCTGGTCATTTTCGGGCCCAGCAAGCTCGGCGATGTCGGCGGCGCGATGGGCAAAGCAATCCGCGACTTCAAGCGCGCGATGAACGAGCCCGACAACGCTACCACTCCGCTGGCCAAACCCGACGAAGTCAAAGCCGCCGAAGCCCCCAAGCCCGACAAAATTTCCTGACCCGCTAAGATTCGCCGACTCCCGCATCCGCGCTTCAATCACGCACGCCAGAGCACGCAAGGTCCTTCGCTTCGCTCAGGATGACGGAGAATAGCCGGTTCACCCGACACCCTTCCGCGTCATTCAGAGCGGAACGCGCTGTAGCGAAGAATCCCGGATTTTCCGGATTTCTTCGTGGCATCGCTATGAATGTCATATCTCTCTCAACGCGATTGTTCCCCTTCCCTCGAGGGAAGGGGTTAGGTCAGGTTCCTATGAAACGATACATCCTCACCGGCACCCCCGGCTCCGGCAAAACTTCCATCCTCCGCTCCCTGGAAGTCGCCGGGTACCTCGTCGTCGAAGAAGCCGCGACCGACATCATCGCTCTTCGACAAGCGCAGGGCATCGCAGAACCACATACGCGCCCTGCTTTCATCGACGACATTACTAATCTTCAAAAGCATCGCCAGATGCGCGTGGCCGACTCGGGTGTGCAGTTCTATGACCGCTCGCCGCTATGCACCTATGCACTTAGCGTCTTCCTCGGCTTTCCAATCTCGACAACTCTCGCCGATGAAATGGCACGAATAAAGAAAGAGCAGATTTATCAGAAGCAGGTGTTCTTCATCGAGAACCTTGGATTCTGCGAACCTACCGCCGCGAGAAAAATCACCTTTGAAGACTCTTTACGATTCGAAAAAGTTCACGAGGAGACTTACAACTCCTTCGGCTACGAATGCATAAGAGTCGCGCCTCAGCGGTTATCCGCACGAATGGAACAGATCACGCGCTTTGTATCTGCTTCTGGCTAGCTATGCGGCCGGCGCGCCTGTCGCGGGGATCTGAAAGCCGGATTGCGCCAGGTATCTGGCCGGAAAACGGTTGTTGAACGCGAACCCCGAAATCAACATTGCCATCGGCAGCGCATAACTCAGTAGCGGCTTGACCAGGTTGCCGCCGACGACGACACCTGTCACCGCAAAGCCGACGTTGACAGTCATCAACACGCACCAGACGAGTGTCATCAGCAGGTTAAGCCGGATGAAGACCGGATGAGTCCAAAACTCCGGCGGCGCGTTCTCGCGGGCGTAGGCTGCCGTGAACGGATGGCCCAACACGACCGAGCCCCACGCAGCGCCCGCGAAGCATGCCCAGACGACGACCGCGCTGTAAACTGTGAACGTAGTCGAGCGCAGGCCTATCATCATCACCGATGCGATCACGAAAAAGGTCAGCGTGGTCCAGTCCAGCAGTTTGATCGAGCCGCCGCGGCGCATCACCACGGCCAGATAGGCCAGAAAGAGGACCAATCCGCCACCGCTCGCGATGCGCCAGTGATTGAAGCCGGACGCGAAGCCGTAGAGAATCCAAGGCGCGAACGCCATCACGCCCATCACACGGCCCGAAGGTTTTTTCTGTTCCGCCACGCGCCGTTGCACCCCGGTCGATAATACAGGAGCGGCAGCCTTTTACGCGACGCTAATTCGCATCGGTCAGGTCTGCCGCTCCGCAGGTGAAACAGCTGCAGCTTAGTAGTTGCTGGTGCTGTTGCTCGAACTATGCTCGCTCGTGCTGCCACTGGGCGAGTTGTCGCTTGACGACGATGAGCGATGTTCGCTGCTCGTGGTCTCCGGCTCCGCGACCACTACTGGTGCTGGCGCCGCGACGACCATCGGGGGTGCAACGACTACTGGAGCCGCGTACGCAGTAACCGGCGCCGGGGCCGAAGTTGTGGTCTGGCTGGTCGAGCTTGTGCTGTCAGTACTGTCGGCGTACCCGACGGCTACGCTTCCGAACAGTACCGCGACGCCGAAGGCCAAAGCTGCGCTTTTCAATGAGTGTTTCATAAATGTATCTCCGTTAGTTCTTCAAATGACGCGTTCGATTCACAGTAAGGTCGCTTCGATCTAAAGGACAAGGACGTGTGCGCTGCTGATTGCACTTTGAGTGCTATGAAGCACTGGCAATGAGGATATTTGGACCTATTCGCATTCGACGAGCTATTAAACGGCGCTTGCATGCCGGCACGCTTACACAATACATCCGTTCTGACGTGAGATTAGCTCGCATCATGCTCTGGATCGCCGTCGCCGCGCTCGGCGCGTCCGCGCTCGGCGTACTCGCGCTGTCGCGCGGCGAAGAACCCAGCGTGCTGTGGTTTGTCGTCGCCGCGGTATGCGTTTATGCCCTCGGCTACCGCTTCTACTCGCGCTTCATCGCGGACCGCGTGCTCGAACTCGACGATTCGCACATCACGCCCGCAATCCGCCTCAACAACGGCCGCGACTACGTGCCCACGCAAAAGTGGATCACCTTCGGCCATCATTTCGCCGCGATCGCCGGCCCCGGCCCGCTCGTCGGCCCGGTCCTCGCCGCGCAGTTCGGCTACTTGCCCTCGACGCTGTGGATCATCATAGGCGCCGTGCTCGGCGGATGCGTCCAGGACTTCGTAATCCTCGGCTACTCGCTCAAGCGCGACGGCCGTTCACTCGGCCGGATGGCGTCGGACGAGATTGGTCCGGTCGCCGGCTTCACCGCGCTGGTCGGCGTGCTGATGATCATGGTGATACTGATCGCGGTGCTCGGCTTGGTCGTCGTCAACGCGATGAAGCACAGCGCGTGGGCGACGTCGACCGTCGCCGCGACCATCCCGATCGCGATGCTCGTCGGAATTTACATGACGCATCTCCGACCGGGCCGCCTCGTCGAGGGCTCGGTGCTGGGCGTCGGCCTCGTGATGCTCGCGGTGTTCGGCGGGCGCTACGTCGAAGGCTGGCGAATCGGGCACTACTTCGTGATGGAGGCGCCCGCGCTGTCGGTCTGGATCATCGGTTACGGATTTCTCGCCTCGGTGCTTCCAATCTGGCTGCTGCTCGCGCCGCGTGACTACCTTTCCGCCTTCATCAAGATTGGAACGATCATCGCGCTCGCACTCGGCATCGTCGTGATGCATCCGCCGGCGCTGATGCCGCCATTGACGCAGTTCACCAACGGCCTCGGCCCCGTTTTCGGTGGCAAAGTTTTCCCGTTCGCGTTCATCACGGTGGCTTGTGGAGCCATCTCGGGCTTCCATTCGCTGATCGCGTCGGGCACCACGCCGAAGATGCTCGAGCACGAACGCGACGCGCGATTGATCGGCTACGGCGCGATGCTGATGGAATCGTTCGTCGCCGTGATGGCGATGATTGCGGCCGTGATGCTCCAGCCCGGCGTGTATTTCGCGATCAACAGTCCGGCCGGCGTCGTCGGCACCGGTCCCGCCGCGGCGGAAAAAATCAGCTCGTGGGGCTACGCCGTCACCGACGCGCACATGCAGGAGCTCGCCGCCGACGTCGGCGAGACCTCATTATACGCGCGCACGGGCGGCGCGCCGTCGCTCGCGGTCGGGATGGCGCACATCTTCGCGAGTTCGCTCGGCGGCAAGGCCGTGATGGCGCTGTGGTACCACTTCGCGATCATGTTCGAGGCGCTGTTTATCCTGAGCACACTCGACGCCGGCACGCGCGTCGCGCGCTTCATGCTCCAGGACCTGCTCGGCCACCTCTACGCGCCGCTCGGCGACAGCGCGTCCTACGTGAACATCGTCGCAACCTCGGCGCTGATCGTTTCCGCGTGGGGCTACTTCCTTTACTTCGGCACGATCGATCCGTTCGGCGGAATCAATTCTCTGTGGCCGCTGTTTGGAATCGCCAACCAGATGCTGGCGACGATCGCGCTATGCGTCGCGACCAGCGCGATGATTCGAAGCGGCAAGGCGCGCTATGCGTTCGTCACGCTGATTCCTCTGATGTGGCTGGTGGCGGTCACGATGACGGCGGGCGTCGAGAAAATTTTCTCGGCGATGCCGAATGTCGGATTCCTCGCGCATGCTGCGACGCTCGCGGCCGAGGCAGCAGCCTTGGGCGTCAGCGACGCGCGCACGGCGGAAATCAGCAGGCTCATCTGGAACGATCGGATCGACGCCGCGATGACCGCCTTCTTCATCGCGGTGGTGGCGATCGTGCTCGCCGATTCCGCACGCGTATGGACAAAGCTGACTCTCGGCTCCGGCGCCGGCGCACGCAACGCTCAGCAGGATGCCGCATGACGGCCAACCCGCGCACATCGCCAATCACGCGGCGAGTCCGACTTGCAAGCTCAGCGCTCGCGCAGGTCGTCGGCGCGATTGCGATCGAACTGCGGCGGCTGAACCGCGCGCGAATCGATTCAGCCAGGTTCTCAACCCTGACGCCGCGCGATCGGCGGACGGCGGTGAAAGCAGCGCTCGCGGAGCATCATTCCAATAGCTCGCGCTGCTGCTGATTTCCCTAGGTACTCTTTCCCCCGCTTCTAGGTACTTTCCCCCGTCGATCTAGGTGATTTTCCGATTCACCTTCCCGCTCCTTTGCTTCAACTTAGATAGCAATTGGCGCGCATAGCTCGCACAGAAAATTTAAGCGCAGCGAAGCCAGCCAGACGGAAAGAGGCACGCGGGAAAAACAGTTGTCGAATCTGTCAAATAATGGTCACCTGCCCGTCGCATCCGTTCAGTCGGGTGCGGGAGATGGAATTCGCCCGAAAGTTCAGGCGGGCCAGTGGGAGCAGGGGCTGCACATGGAGGCGCTCGCTAATCTCGCGCACGAACTTCGCTCTCCAGTGCAGGCGATTCTCGGCTACCTGGACATTCTGCGCGATGAGTTGGGCGAAACCGTGGACGATCGCCACAAGCAAATTATCGAGCGCATGAACGCCAATGCGCACGACCTGGCGCAGACAGTCGAAAACGTCATGGACTTCTCGGTCGCGGACGCGATGGCCGAGGTGGCGGACGAAGAGGAAATCCGCGTGCACGATCTGATCGGGGACCTCGCGCCAGCGCTCGAAGCTGCCAACGACACGAAAGGCCTCGAAATCAGGTTCGATCTCGAAGCCGCGCCTACTGTTTTTCGCTCGCGGCGCCGGCCGATCAAATCGATCCTGCTCAACCTCGCCATCAACGCGATCAAGTTTACCGACCACGGCAGCGTCACGATCGCGATTCGCGTCGCCGGATCGTCTCAACTAGGCGGCGCCATTGAACTGGAAGTCCGTGACACCGGCCCCGGAATCGAGGCGGAGTTGGTCGAACAGGCATTCGAGACCTGCGCTCAACTTTCACACTCGAGTATCCGCCGTCACCGCGGAATGGGCCTGGGCCTGGCTGTTGTTCAGCGCAATGTGGAAGCCCTCGGCGCAAGAATGTTCGTCAAGACCGCGCTTCAGCAGGGCTCTGCCTTCACAGTCACGATTCCGATCCGCGCCTACGGAACTTCGCCGATATAGCGCGGACGCTTCCCTGAAGTTTGATCCAGTAGACATATAGTAGTTCCGAACGGATCCTGAATGACCGCGCACCTTCCAATCAGCACGTCGAATGGCTGGACCAAAACGCGGCATCCCTTCCCGGCATAGTTCTTCAACGCCATGACGACGTTATCGACCAGGTAATGCACCTCGACCTTGTTGGGTATGTCGGGGTTGTTGTGAAGAACAATTTCGGCGTCGGTTTCGGGCAGCCGCATCCCGACACTGCGAGCCTCACGCCAAAGCGGCTTGAGTCCAAAAACTTCCGAGTAGAATTTTTCACCCGCCGCGATGTCGTCCACTCGGATCATCACGCAGTCTATCTTCTTGAACATGGCACTAAGGTGCAGGAGTTACCCCTGCCGAAGGAAGCTTGAAACCCACCGCGGGTTTCACATTCAATCAAGTTTCTTCCGCGCTTACCGGTAATGCCGCATCAGGCCGACCACCACGCCGCGAATTGCCAGGTCGCCCTCGCCAACCATTATCGGTTGCATTGCCGAGTTGGCCGGCTGTAGCCGAACCTGCCCGCCCGACTCGCGGTAGAACTTCTTGACCGTCGCCTCGTTGCCGATCAACGCAACCACCGTCTCGCCGTTATCGGCACTGTCGCGGCCTTCGACGATTATGTAATCGCCGTCGCGGATGCCGTCTTCAATCATCGAGTCGCCCTTCACGCGCAGACAAAAGGTATTGTCGCGCCTGATGAAATCGTCGGGCACGCTGATCGTTTCGTTATTCTCAACCGCCTCAATCGGTGCGCCCGCCGCGACGGTGCCCAGCAATCGGATCGTCCTGGGCGCTTCACGCTTCTCCGACACGACGACCTCGAGCGCGCGACTGTGATTGTGTTGCCGCTTGATGAACCCCTTCTGCTCGAGGTTGTGCAAATGCTTATGCACGGTGGCGAGCGACGAGAGCCCGAAATATTGGCCGACTTCGGCGAGCGTGGGCGCGTACCCGTGTTCGCTGTTATAGTCAGTCAGGTAATCGAGTAATTGCTTCTGCCGCTTGGTCAGCGTCGCCATTGGGATTCTCCCCTCGTCTTCCTGAGGTGTCCGATGATGGCGAAAATCAGGCGAAGATGCAAGCGCTTACGCTCCGAGGTCGCGGTGACGGTTTCGCGGCGTCGACGCAGCGCATAATCTCAATCATAACCTGACTCCGATGGCGAAACTGCGCATCCAATTCGAAAACGGCGACCCCGAAAAAGTAATCGAGTTCGACCCCGCCAAGGCCCCATTTCATCACGACGGCAAGCCCGGCTCGATTCTCGACGTGATGCTGGGTCACGGCATCCATCTCGAACACGCCTGCGGCGGCAATTGCGCGTGCACGACCTGCCACGTGATCGTCAAGCAGGGATTCAATAAGCTCGGCGAGTCCAGCGAGCAGGAGGAAGACCTGCTCGACAAGGCGCCGGGGCTCACTCCCATGTCGCGGCTCGGATGCCAGGCCGTCATCGAGGACCCCAACGCGGAAATCGTCGTCGTGATCCCGCGCTACACCATTAACCAGGTCAGCGAGGCGGCCGAAGAATGACGGCCGAGCAACCGCCCGCCGGCGCAGTCAAGCGCTCGACTCTGAATGCGCGTGTCGAGAAAATTCTCGATCACACGTCCGACACGCGTTCGCTTTTTCTCTCGCTCACCAGCGGCAAGCATCTGCGATTTGTCCCCGGCCAGTTCATCTCGATAACGATTCCACTCGGCGACGAAACGCGCTCGCGGCCCTACTCGATCGCGTCGGACCCTGAAGAGCGCGGCCCGTTCGAGATTTGCTTCAATCGCGTCGCCGGCGGCCGCGGCGTCCAATGGCTGTTCGATCGGCGCGTCGGCGACACGCTCGATTTCAGCGGGCCCTTCGGCACCTTCACGCTCGACCGCGCACCCGATGCGGCGCTGTGCTTTATCGCAGAAGGTACGGCGATCGCGCCGGTTCGCCCGATGCTGAAGCGGGCGCTCGCCTCGTCGTCAGCGCCGAAGATCCATCTTATTTACGCGGCGCCGGATCACGATCACATCCTGTACGCGGCCGAACTCGAGCAGTTGATGCGGACCGCGCCGAATTTCTCCTGCGAGATTGTGATCGCCGCGCCCGGACAGATTTACGATCGACTGTTCGATCTGGCTGAGGCGCGATGGGTCATCGGCGACGCTGATCGCACGCGCCACTTCTACATCTGCGGCGTCGGCAAAGGCGTCATTCGATTGCGCGACCTGCTGCGCGGCGCCGGTTACGAACGCCGCGCCGTACACTACGAACAGTGGTGACGCTCGCCGCTACTTCGCGAATGCCTTCCTGAGCGCCTCGGCTGACTCATCGATCGCGAGCTTGCCCTTGTCGAGCGCCTCGTACATCGAAAAGAATCCGTGGATCATTCCTTCGTAGCGCGAGACAGTCGCCGGCACGCCGGCCGCGCGCAGCTTCTCGCCGTAACTCTCGCCCTCGTCGCGCAGCGGATCGAATTCCGCCGTGATGATCAGCGCGGGCGGCAGTCCCTTGAAGCTCTTCGCCAGCGCGGGTGCGACGCGCGGATCTTTGCGGTCAGCGGCGCTGCGCAGGTAATGCTGCCAGAAATAAACTATGTCGTCCTTGGTCAGGAAGTAGTCGGTGAAAGTCTTGTGCGAGTAAGTGTCGAGTTCGGCCTCGGTCGCCGGATAGATGAGCAGTTGCAGCGCGATCTTCGGACCGCCCGCGTCGCGCGCGAGCTGCGAGATCACCGCCGACAGGTTCCCCCCCGCACTATCGCCGCCGACTGCCAGCCGGTTCGCATCCGCGTTGAGCTCTTTGGCATGCGCGGCGACCCATTTGGTCGCGGCAAAGCAATCCTCGACGCCGGCGGGAAATTTGTTCTCGGGCGCCAGCCGGTAATCGACCGACACCGTCACGCATCCGGCTTTTTTCGTGAGCGCGCGGCACGGCCCGTCGTGAGTATCAAGACCCATAATCACCCATCCGCCGCCGTGGAAAAATACCAGCACCGGAAACGGCCCCGCGCCCTCGGGCGTGTAGATGCGAATAGGAATCTCGCCGGCTGGACCCGGGATCTTGCGATCCTCAACCTTGGCGACTTGCTCCCCGCGCTCCGGCGGCACTCTGAACATGTTGGCGGTCAAGCGGCGCGCCTCGACCGGCTCGAGCGTATGCAGCTTCGGGCCGGGCGCAGCGGCGAGTTGCTCCATCAGAACTTTCACTTGCGGGTCGAGCGGCATGGTGTTTCCTCCGAATTGAAATCTTCGCGGGAATTCGTCGAGCTGTTCGATCCTTAGACCGAAACGGTCTCCGCCGACAAGCGCCGACTGCTACGGCGCAAAACTGGCGAGCATGCTGATCGCTCCGGGGTGCCCGTCGATTCGCACGCCGCGTGCAATTACGCCCTCGCGCTCGAGTCGGCGCGCAGCTCCTTCAACCAGCGCAGCGTCGATTCCGAGCAGCCGTGCGATCGCGCGCTCGCTCCCGAACGCCGCGGTCTCGAAGTATTTTGCGACGATAGCGAATGCCGCCTGCTGCCGCGTGAGCTTGCGGGCCTCCGCAATCGCGTCGGGCCATCGATGCGCCATCGTGTCCCAAACGTAGCTGAACGGATCGGAGCGCTCGTCCACTTTGAGCGCGAGAAATTTTTCCTGCAGCTCCGCCATCGCACGATCGAAGACCGCCCGCCGCGACGGTTGCGCGTAGCCGCTCGACAACTTCAGCACGCGCGTCTCGGCCGCCCCGCGCTTCGACAGCGCGTCCATCACGAGTTTGCCGCAATGCGAAAGTCCGCCGCGAAGGTACAGCTTTCGATAGCCGCCCGGTTCGATGCGCAGCCTGAGAAACGCGCCGAGCAAATCGCGCGCGATGAAACTCGGCCGTCGCGCGATCACTTTGCCGTAGTACACCGCGCGGCGCTGCGGCAGCGAGTCCTTGATTCGCCACGTCATCCCGATCGCGTAGTCGTGCTGGATGTGCTCGGGCATCGAGGGTTCCCGCGTTCCCGCGATCGCCTCGCGCAGGCACGCCACGCCCATCCCGGCAGTGAACCCGGCGCAGAATCCGACCTCTTCGATGAATTTGAGCGCGCTCTTCTCGCCGGTCACGCGCCGCGTCGCGACCCGCCTGAAGTGATGGTCGCGATGACGCTCAAGCGCGTCGAGAATATCGGTCATCCAGGGATTCGCTCGACGCAGTCCGCGAAGATTCTGCGGTAGTTGGTCTTCACCGCGAGTCCGCGCGTGATTCCCTCGAGCCCGACCAGTGCGCGAATCAGGAACACGCTGTGCGCGGGAGATTTGTACAGCTGGTTCTGAAGCGCCAGCTCTCCCACTTTGGCCGCCTTGCCGACCGTATCGTATTCCAGCGGATCGACGGCGCGATCCACTCTCATTGGCTCGAACAGGATGTGGATGATTTTGACCATCGGCGCCGCATCCTGATTGCGATCGAGATAACCAAGCTTGACCATAGCCGCCGCCAGCGATTTGTCGTCGCCGCTCAGAATCGCGCGCGCGACCTGCAGGTTCGCCTTTCGCACCGGCTCCGGGAAGCGGCGAATCGAGCCGAAGTCGAGCACCCCAAGCCGCGGATGATGGCTCACGAGATAGTTGCCCGGATGAAAATCGGTGTGCAGCATTCCAAATTCGAGAATCTGCCGCCACGCGAACTCGTGAATCTTCGTCGCGACCCACTCGCGCAACTCAGCATCGACCTCCGGCCCCATCACGTCCGCCAGCGGATAGCCGTCGACGTACGTCATCGTCAACACGCGCCGCGAACTCAGCTCCTTGATATAGCGCGGAATCATGATCTCGCCGTCGGCGCCGAGACGCCGCCCGTACTCGACGACGTTGCGCGCCTCGTTGACGTAGTCGAGCTCCTCGCGCAGCCGCTGCTCGAGTTCCTTATACACCGACGCGGTGTCGATCTGCTGGCGCATCACGTCGTGGCCGAGCGCCTGCAACGTCCGCAGCAGCAGCTTGAGGTTCTGCAAGTCCTGCTCGACGGTATCCTCGACTCCCGGATACTGGACCTTCACCGCGACGTCGACGCCGTCGCGCGTGACCGCGCGATGCACCTGGCCGAGCGACGCGGCGGCAAACGCGGTCTGATCGAAACTTTTGAAGAGCGCTTCGGGCCGCTTGCCAATCTCCTTGCGAATCTGTTCCGAAATAGTCGCGTAGCTCATCGGCGGTACGCTCGATTGCGTCGCGCGCAGTACGTCGAGCGCCTCGCCCGGCAGCAGATCCTTGCGAATCGAGAGCATCTGGATGAGCTTCATGAACGCGCCGCGAAGCTGCTGGGAGCCTTCGACGATTCGCTGCGCGTTGCGGATGTGAGTCTCGAGCAGCTCGCGATCGCGTGCGGGCGCACTGAGAAACGGCCGCCGCAATTGATTCCACAGGTAGCTGGAGCCGACTTGCGACGCGAGTTCGCCCATCTTGATCGCGCGGCGCGCACGCCCGCTGGTGATTGACGTGCTCTTCGCCATCAGCGTCCGTCGCGCTCGATTCCGACTCGGTTGATCAGCGTGGCAGCGAGCGCCGCGCCGAAACCGTTGTCGATATTGACGACCGTCACGCCACTGGCGCACGAATTCAGCATTCCCAGCAGCGCGGCCAGCCCGCCCATCGACGCGCCGTAGCCGACGCTGGTCGGCACGGCGATCACGGGTTTATCGACCAGGCCCGCAACGACGGAAGGCAGCGCGCCTTCCATTCCCGCGACGACGATCAGCACGCTCGCCTCGCGAATCGTTTCGAGGTTCGCCGTCAGGCGATGAATCCCCGCGACGCCGACGTCATAGACGCGCGCGACGCGATTTCCGAACAGCTCTGCGCACAGCGCGGCTTCCTCGGCGACAGGAATATCGGAGGTGCCCGCGCTCATCACCATCACGACGCCCTGTCCCGACCGCTTCACGCGCTCCTTCACCACCGCGCCGATGTGCGCATTCGCATGGTACACCAGCGCGCGAATTTTGCGTTTGACGATCTGCGCCTTATCCGCGTTCAGCCGCGTGATTATCAGATTCGTTCCCGACGCAAGTACGCGCTTTCCGATCGCCGTAAGCTGCTCTGCCGTTTTGCCCTCACCGAAAATCACTTCGGGGATTCCGCGCCGGACGCTCCGGTGGTTGTCGATCTTGGCAAAGCCAAGATCTTCAAACGGCAGCTCGCGGATGTGCTTGAATGCCGCGCTGGAAGTCATCTTGCCCGCGGCGACGCCGTCGAGGATTTCGCGAATTCGCTTTTCGGTCATCGCCGCTTGAGGAGTTCGGGGCGGATCGGATGCGCCAGTGTCAGCATCAATTCGCGCACGGCCCGTGCGTCGCTGCGCGTGACCGTGATCGTCAACTCGCCTTCAATCAATTTTTCGCCGGGCTTGGGAATATGCCCGAGTCGTTCGACCACCAGTCCACCGATCGTAGCATACTCATCCGCCTCCGAAAGCTTGAGGCCGAAGCGCTCGTTCAGTTCCGTAATCGGTGCGCGCCCGACCACCGACAGCGCCCGCGGACTGACTACTTTGGCCAGCTCCTCGCCGCGGTCGTGTTCGTCTTCGATATCGCCGACGATCTCCTCGATCAGATCTTCCAGCGTTAGAATTCCAGCCGAGCCGCCGTACTCATCGACGATCACCGAGAGATTTTCTCCCGTACGTTGCATCGCGACCAGCGCTTCGTCCAGCGGCATCGATTCGGGAAAATAGCTGACCGGCCGCATGATGTCGCTCACCGGGCGGCTGAGATCGGGCGCCTGCAAAAGATCGAAGACGTGAACGACGCCGACGATGTCCGTGATTCGGCGGCGGAAAACCGGGATGCGGCTGAAGCCTTCGCGGCGGACAGTTTCGATCGCCGCCGCAAGCGAAGTTTCCTCCGGCACCGCGTCGACGCCCACCAGCGGAACCATCGCCTTGCGCGCCTCCGCCTGCGAGAAGCGAAAGATGCGGCTGATCATCAACTGCTCGGCGGGCAGAATGGCGTCATGATGCGGCTGCTCGGATGCGTCGCTCGGCCGTCGCCGCATCAACCTCGCCAAATCCTCGCGGCTCAGGAACACGCTCTCAGCGTCGGCCGGCACACCCGCAAGGCGCCGCAGCAATCTGCTCATAAGAGTCTCGACGTAGAGCAGCGGCGCGAGAATCGTCGCTAGGAAGCGCAACGGCCGCGCGGCATACAGCGCGAACGTGTGCGGATTCGTAAGCGTCAGCAGCTTCGGTATCGACTCGCCGAGTACCAGCGTGATGGGCGTCAGGATAAACGGCGCGAGATAAATCAGGTGCGGCCTGGTTTGATGCAGAAAGCTGGTGAGCACGACCGCCGCGATAACCGTTGCGACGTTGGTGCCGGTGAGAGTCAGCGCCAGCAAGCGATCGCGATTCACCAGCAGTTCGCCCAGCACTTGCGAGCGTGCATGTCCACCTTCGCTGCCGGCGCGAACTTTCAAATCGTCGGCGGAAACCAGCGCGATCTCCGACGCCGCGAAGAACGCCTGCACGATAAGGCATCCAGCCAGCGCCACGATAAGCCAGATCGCCGTCATCGATGCAGCCTGGCGAGCTCGACGGCCGCGCCGCGCACACGTTCGACGGTCGCCTCGAATTCGCCGAGCCTCAGTTTCTCGCCGGCGCGCGGCACGCGACCCAGCCTGCGCAGGATCAAGCTGCTCAGCGTCTTGCCACCGCCATAGACTTCGATGACGCGCGAGGGAGCGAGCTCGTCCGCCAGCTTGCCGAGCCCGACCGCGCCAGACGCGAGCCATTCGTTGTCGGATATTTTTGTTAGCTCTGGAACTTCGCTGTCGAATTCGTCGCGAATCTCCCCGAATAATTCTTCGAGCAGATCTTCGAGCGTCACCAGGCCCAGCAGCCGGCCGTACTCGTTGACCACCAGCGCGATCTGGAAGCGCCCGCGGCGCATCTCGTCGAATAAATCGGCGAGACGCTTGCCCGGCGGCACGAAGTACGCCGGCCGCACCAGACGCTCGATGCGCGGCGGCGATGGCTCCAGGCGCCGCGCTGCGAGATCCTTGGCGTGCAGAATCCCGACGATATTGTCCTGGCTGCGGCGATAAACCGGCACCCGCGAGAAACTTTCGTGCGCGATTTCAGCCACCAGCTGCGCCACCGGCATATCAATGTCGAGCGAGAAGATTCGTTCGCGCGGGGTCATTACCTCGGCCGCGCGCCGCGCACCGAAGTCGAACACCCGATGAATCATCGCACGCTCGGCGGGTTCAACCTGTCC
>Ga0182024_10005548_pt1 | contig 28255 bp, 22 predicted proteins | sample P32metaG_FD_120480 | JGI IMG/M metagenome (GOLD analysis project Ga0182024, IMG submission 120480) | Permafrost microbial communities from Stordalen Mire, Sweden - P3-2 metaG (Illumina Assembly) | ecosystem: Environmental > Terrestrial > Soil > Wetlands > Permafrost | place: Sweden: Stordalen...
CTGACCAGGTCTGGCCGGTGCCGCCGAGCCCAAAGCCGGCGGCGCCGGGACTAACGCCCTCAGGACCGGTGGGCCAGGACCTGGTAGACCGAGGCCCACCCGGTGATGAAGCCCTGGCGGGCGGCGTGCAGGTACAGCTTCCAGACCCTGGCGCGCTCCTCCCCGGCCAGCCGCACCGCCTCCTCATAGCGGCCCTCGTAGCGCTCTATCCAGTGCTTGAGCGTCTCGGCATAGTCCTCGGCGATGCCCTCCACATGATCGGTGGCGAGGCCCGTGCGCTCCAGCGCCAGGACGATCCGCGACAGGGGCAGCGGCACACCGTCGGGGAACACGAAGCGCTCGGAGAACGGGCCCTCGTCCTTGGCGTCGAAGTCCTGGAGCTTGGCGATGCCGTGGTTGAGCAGCCGTCCGCCGGGCTCCAGCAGCTCGTGCAGGGTCCGGGCATACAGGTCGATGCGCTCCTCCCCCACGTGCTCGACCATGCCGATGCTGCAGATCGCGTCGAAACGTTCCTGGGGTGGGTGCGTATCCAATTCTCGGTAATCAGCGACCCGGAACTCCACCTGGTCGGCCACGCCGGCCTGCTGGGCGCGCCGGCGTGCCTCCTCCACCTGGGGCTCGGAGAGGGTCACGCCCAGCACCCGAGCGCCGTGGCGGGTGGCGGCGTGGATGGCCATGCTCCCCCACCCACAGCCGACGTCGAGCAGCCGCTCGCCCGGCTGGAGCGCGAGCTTGGAGCAGACGAGCTCCCGCTTGGCGTCCTGCGCCTCCTCGAGCGTCTGCGCGCCGGTGCGCCAGTAGGCGCAGCTGTAGGTCATCGAGTCATCCAGGAAGAGCTTGAAGAAGTCGTTGCCTGCGTCGTAGTGGTGGCGCACCGCCCGGCGGTCGCGGGCCAGCGTGTGCCGCTCACCCTTGAGACGCAGCTCCGTGGAGGGTCGGGCAGGCGGACGCGTCAATCCGGTGGCCTGCAGGAGGCCCGTGGCCAGCTTGGCCAGCTGCCTCGGGGCCAGCCGCGGAGCCTCGAAGTTGTCGACCAGCAGGAGCGCGCCGTCGATGTCGTCGGTCTCGATCAGGCCCTGGGCGTAGGCGCGGCCCAGTCCCAGCTCCCCGGGCGCCCTGAGCAGATGAGCCAGAGCCTTGGGCGAGTTGATGATGAACGTGGGCGCCGGCTCCTGGGTGGGCGCAATCGCCGAGCCGTCCCAGAAGCGCACCTCGAACGGACGCTCGGGCAGCGCGCGCTCGATCGCCTCACGCAGAGGTGCGGTGCGGGCGAAGGCCAACTTATCTCAGCGGGTCTGCGGGAGGGCCTTGCGCTGCAGTCGCGCAGGATCGATGCGCACCACGTCGTAGGCGATCCCGGCGATTTCCAGCAGCCTGATGAACACGGCCGACAGGTCGATCTGCCGCCGGCCTGCCCCATGGCGAAACGAGGTGGGGAAGGCATGGTGGGTGTTGTGCCAGGCCTCGCCCCAGGTGGGGATGGCCAGCCAGGCCAGGTTCCTGGACTCGTCGCCGGTGTCGTACTCCTGCTTGCCGAAGAAGTGGCACAGGGAGTTGATCGAGAAGGTGGCGTGATGCATCAGAAAGATGCGCGCGGCACCACCCCAGAGCAGTGCGGTCAGGCCGCCGGCGACGGTCCCGCTGAGCAGGACGCCGAGGCCAAACGCCGCGGCCAGCCCGGCGATCACCCAGAGCACGAACGTGCGGTCGACGAACTTGAGCAGGGGATCGGCCAGCAGATCCGGGGCGTAGCGGCGCTCGTCGGCGACCTCCATGTCGCTGAACACCCAGCCGACATGCGCATGCACGAGGCCCATCAGAGCCCCCTTGAAGCCACCTTCGTGGCCCACGTGGGGACTGTGGGGATCTCCTTCCACGTCAGAGAACTGATGGTGCTTGCGGTGCGTGGCCACCCAGTCGATCACCGGGCCCTCGGCCGCGGCCGATCCGAGCGCAGCGAATCCCGCCCTCACCCAGCGGTTGGTCTTGAAGCTGCGATGGGTGAGCAGCCGGTGGAATCCGACGGTGATGCCCATCCCGATCCCGCAGTACATGACGGCCAGGACCACCAGGTCCTGCCAGACCAGCAGATGGCTGGACCAGCCGAGGATCATCCCGATCACCAGGATGACCGGCGGAACCCCGGTCACCAGGGCGCTGGCGAACCGGTCGATGAACGGCATCGTGACGGGCCGGACGGCCGCCTCGATTGGATTCGGTCCCGGTTCGTGCACTTGAGCCGGAGTAGCGGCTCGCGGGTCGGTGGCGGATGTGGCCATCGGCCACTCTCACTCTAGCGGGGTCCGCGGACCCGGGCTTAAGGGGCTCGTCAGGATGGCAGCAGGTCGCTGAGCTGGATCGCGTCTGCCATCGCCCGGTATCCGGCGTCGTTGGGGTGCAGGTGATCGCCGCTGTCGTAGGCCGGATTCAGACGCTCGGGGTCGCTCGGGGAGGCCAGCACCTGCGCGAAGTCGATCGTCCCGTCGAACTTCCCGCTGCCCAGGATCCAGTTGTTGATCGTCTCGCGCTTCTGCTCGGCCGCCGGGGTCCAGTAGCGGGCACCCTTGAACGGGGTCAACGTGGCGCCGATGATCCGCAATCCGTGGCTTTGTGCCTGAGCGATGATCTGCTCGTAGCCGGCGATGATCTGGGCGGCGCTCACATCCGTGTGCGGGGCTGAGAGGCTGTCGTGTTTCTGGCTGAAGCCCAGGTCGTTGACGCCCTCCAGCAGGATCACCGTGCGCGCCCCGGCCTGGCGGGCGACGTCGAGGCCAAAGCGCGACACGGCGCTGATTCCGCAGCAGGGTGAGTCGTTGAGCACCCGGTTGCCGCCGATCCCCTCATTCACGACGCTGAGCGTCGAGCCGGTGAGCTGGCCCAGCCGGCGGGCCAGGTCGGCCGGCCAGCTGGAGTTCGTGCCCAGCGTCGAGCCGACCCCGGCCGTGATCGAATCCCCCAGCGCGATCAGCGAACCCACGTCCCGAGCGGGACTGAGGGTCTCGACTCCGGACAGGAAGTACCAGTCCTGGAGCTTCTGGCGAAAGCCCTTTGCGCTGGACTGCAGAGCGCGGGAGCCCCGGGCCGAGAAGCTGAGCTCACGCGAGTTCACCTGCTGGGTGGCCGGGCCGGTGGGCTTTTGCACATGCATGCTGATCACCAGCCGGCTGAGCGCTCTGACGCTCAGCTTGACCGGGTCGCTCAGCTCCTCGTGGCCTGGCCGGATGGTCACCGAAGCGCGGCCGTAGAAGCGCAGCTGCCGCAGCGTGCCGGGCTGCGCCGTGGCGCCCTTGCGCTGGACGGCCACCGAAGCCTGCGCGATCCGCAGCCGCTTTGCGCCGAACACGTCGCTGAATCGCACCCGCAGCTCGGTCCCGCCCGCGGTCAGGAACACGGCCTGGCGGAGCGTCTGGTCCTTGAAGCCCTGCTCGGACAGCGGGGCGGCCGCATTGGGCCCCTGCGTGGCGGCTCCCCAGCTGGTGATCCAGTGGGTGCCGGTGGAGCTCGGCGGCTGGCTGACCGTGCCCGTCACCCTGACCGAATCGGCGTCACGGCGCACGTGGGCACCGGCGGCCGTGGTCAACCCGACATGGGTCAGCGCCGCAGCCAGGCCGGTCGCGAACACGCCGATCAGACCGATCAGCAGGCGTTTGCGCACACCGGACAGCGAAGACATCGCGTGGATCACCCCGCGGTCAGCTTACGCCCGGCAGCCAGGATTTGAGGTTCCAGCAGCTTGGCGCAGAACACCGTGAAGTGAATCCCGTCAAACCGGCACAGCTGGCCGTCCACCGAGGTGTTGTACTGATTGCCCGGCGAGATCGTCTGATCAAGGTTGAGCACGCTCACCTGGCCGGGATGCTGCTGGGCGACGTGTTGCAGGAGCCAGTTGATGTCAAAGTGCCGGCTCGGCGACGCGGACATGGCGGGGGCACCGTTGGCCTGGGCCGGAGGATGCGTGTAGGGGACGGTGAGGAACAGGATCCTGGTTCCCCCTCTACCCAGCACGGTCACATACCGCTCGATCTGGGCTTGCTCATAGCGGTCAAATGCGCGATCGCCGAGGTGCTCAAGCACTCCGCCCCAGCTCCAGTCGAACTCGTCCCGGTAGCCCATTTCCACCACCACCTCGGAGGGATGGAACGTGTCCTCGTCGGTCGCCCACGTGGACAGCGCCGTCTGACATCCGGCCTGCGGCTGCTCCCAGGTGCCGTTCACGTCGAGCTCGCCTCGCGTGGCGAACGCGCAGCCGAGCGTCTCGGCGTTGGCCAGCTCCACCCCATAGCTCTGCTCGTTGTTCATGATCGGCACCCCCAGCGTGAAGCCGATCGAGTCGCCGATCATCATCAGCCGCTGGGGCGGGCAGGTGTGGAACGTTTGGCTCCCGGAGCCGCTCCAGTACAGGTCGTGCTTACCCAGCGACGTGTATTCGAACTGCGCCTCCTGGCTGATCGGTACCGGCGCGACTCCATACCCGGGAGTGTCCGTGAGCTGGACGGTGCAGGCCGGATCGGCGCCGACCAGCTTCGGGGCGGGCTTGGGCAGGTGCGCCGCCGCCGAAACAGCGGTGGGCAGCACGGAGACGCTCGAGGCGATCAGCAACGCGACCAGGGCGGCGGCGGCGGCCAGCGGAGTGAGCCGGCGGACCTGGATCGTCGGGAGCCGTCGCTGTCGGATCGGTTGTTCGACCAGCACGTAGGAGGCGGCGCTGACCAGCAGCGTCACCCCGAGGCGGAACATCAGCAGTTGCAGGCCACCCAGACCGGTCGTGGAGGTGTCCAGCCACAGGAACAGCGGGAAGTGCCACAGGTAGAGGCCGTAGGAGATCTGCCCCAGCGCCTGCAGGCCAGGGAGCGAAAGCACGCGAGCGGCCACCGAGGTGGGCCGCTGGATGACCGACACGATCAACAGCACCGTGCCCGCGTCGACCAGCAGGAAGCCATAGGGGTAGAGCCAGGCCGCCGATCCGTTGGCCAGGTACATGAGGAGCAGGAGCGCCAGCAGGACGAGCCCGGAGCCGCGGCTGAATCGGTCCGCGTGGGTCAGGTCAAGCCATCGCCGGGGCCGGCGGGGCGGCTCGCCGGCCTGGGGCCGGGCGTGGACCCTGGCTACGGACGGAGACTCCGACGCGCGGCGCCGGATCGCCAGGCAGAGCGCCAGCGCGGCCCCGGCCAGCAACCCGGTGGCCCGCGTATCCGTGCCGTAATACACCCGGTCAAGGCCCTGACCGCCGTTGAACAGCAGCCCTATCTCGATCGCGGAGGCGATCAGACCGAGCACAGTCAGCATCAGCACCAACCGCAGCGCGCCGAGTTGAGAGCGCCCTCCGCCCCGCCGGCAAACCCAGCCGACCACGCCTAGCACGAACAGCGGCCAGATCACATAGAACTGCTCCTCGATGGACAGCGACCAGGTGTGCTGGAAGGGCGAGACCAGACCGCTGGCGGCGAAGTAGCTGGAGCCGGCGGCGATCTGGTGCCAGTTGCTGAAGTACAGAAGCGCCGACAGCCCATCTCCCCAGAAACCCGGCACTGCCTGGCTGGGCCCGGCGACCGCGTAGTAGATGCAGATCACGACCACGAGCACGAACAGGGCCGGCAGCAGGCGCCGAGCCCGCCGGGCCCAGAACTCCCGCAGACGGATCGTGCCGCTGCGCTGCCACTCCTGGACCAGCAGCGAGGTGATCAGGAAGCCGGAGAGGACGAAGAAGACCTCCACGCCCAGGAAGCCGCCGGTAGCCCAGACGACCCCGCCGTGGTAGAGGATCACGGCGATCACGGCCACGCCACGGAGCCCGTCCAAGCCACCGTGGTGGGGTAGCTCGGGGCGGATGGCGCCGCGTCCACGCCGGGCGCCCGGCGGGCGCCGCGGCCTGTCCCGGAGCCGGGATGTCCGCTCAACGACCGTGGACATCAGCTCGCTGCTCTTTCGTGTACCAAACCGATTGACGTTCCGGACATCCCAAATTCGGTGCGCGTGGCGTCAATGAACGCTGACCCGCATGTGGGCTGGCCGGCCTCGAAGCTGCGCTCTGGACGCCTGGATCACAGTGGGGCCGACACCTCACATAGTGGCAGGCTCGGCGGCTGATCAGTTCCATCGCGCCTCCACACGTCGCGACTTTGGCCTATTTTCACTCGGGCACGCCGATGGGTTGTAATCGATGACCACTGCTACAACGCCCGCGGACCGGGCCTCTCCGCGGCGGGGCAAGCACTGGCCCTCCGGGCGCCGTTCGCCTACCCGGAGGCGCTCCTGGGCTATCTGGGCCTCCGTCGGGGTCCTGGTGGTGGCCATTTCAGTTGTATGGATTCTCGCGACGCAGCTCCGACCCTCCTATGACCCGTTCGGCTGGCTGGATTGGGGTCAGCAGGTGCTCGTCGGAAACTTCAACACCGTGGGGGCGCCGTCCTGGAAGCCGCTGACCTTCCTGTTCACGATGCCCTACGCCCTGGCGGGCCGCAATGCGCAGCTCTGGCTGTGGATCATCACGGCCACCGCCGCCGCCCTGGCCGGGTGTGTATTCGCCGGGCGGATCGCTTATCACCTGACCGGCCCGACTCCCGGGCGGCCCTGGGCCCGCTGGGCTGCCGCCATCTTCGCGGCCGCTGGGCTCCTGGGAATGACCGGCTATTCGCAGCTGATCATGGTCGCCAACTCCGACCCGATGATCGTCACCCTGTGCCTTGTCGCGGTGGACGGCACGATTCACGGCCGGCGCCGGCTGGCTTTCGTGGCGCTGTTCTTGGCCGGCTTAGGACGACCCGAGCTCTGGCCCTTCATCCTTCTTTACGCGATCTGGGGTTGGATCAAGGATCCCCGGATGCGCTGGTTGGCGGTGCTCGGCGTGATCGCCATACCGGCGACCTGGTTCATCGTCTCCGGCCTGACCTCGCAGAGCTGGTTGCATGCCGGTGACCTGGCGCTCGGCTCCCAAAGAGTTATCCACGGCAGCAAGATCCTCGGGGTGTTCGACCGCCTGCGCCGGCTGTTCGCCGTCCCCGTCCAGCTCACAATCCTGTTCGCCCTCGGACTCACGATCGTTCGCCGCGAGCGTGAGTGGCTGTGGGTGGCGGGCGCCGCCCTCCTGTGGCTGATCATCGAAACCGCGTTCGCGCTGCACGGCTGGTCGGCGGTGATCCGCTACCTGGTCGAGCCGGGCGCACTGCTCCTGGTCCTGGCCGGCGCCGCCATCGGGCGAGTACTCGCCTGGGTACCCCCGGTTCCGCGCTTTCTGCGACTGGCCCCGGTGATCCCGATCATCGCCCTGCTCGTGGGGCTCCTGCCCGGAGCCAAGTTCCGCCTCGTCACGATTCGCTACGAGATCCGCGTGGATAAGAAGGCGGCGGTCGAACTGAACCGGCTGGAGAAGGTCATCAAGGCGGAGGGAGGCGCTGCCAAGATCAAGTCCTGCGGACAGCCGGCGACGCTGCTTGGTTACCAGAGCGAGCTGGCCTGGGCGATCGGCATGAACGTGGGCTCAGTCAGCTTCCGCCCGGGCAAGTCGATCGCATCCGGTGGCTCAGTGGTGGAGTTCAAGCCCCACAACGACGGATGGGAGATTCGCGTCTTCCACCCGCCCCGCGGCGCGGTCGCCAGCTGCATGGCGCTACGCCGGGACACCGCGTTCGGCGGCCCCAATCCTGGCACGGCGGGCAACCGGCGGGTGAGCGGCGGCTGACCGGCGACTGACCGGCGGTTGACCGAGTGTCAGCTGCCGGCGCCCCGGCTACGGTGGCGCCAGTGCTCGGGCAGCTCCGGATGCTCCAGGAACATGATGTGGTCGTCGACGCCGGCCGCGGCCACGCCGTCCCACACACGCTCCAGCGCCTCCTCTAGATCGTCGGCATCGAGTGCGATGTCGAAGGCTCCAACGTCATCGGGCTCGCCGACCTCGGCGTCGGGCAGGACCTCTGCCAGCTGCTGGCGAGCCTCTAGATCTCGTGGGCTCGCCTCGTGCAGCATCAGCATCTCGATCGTGATTCGCGGCGACATCTCTAGTGTCCCGACACTACCTCAGCAGTATGGCTTCGAGAGCCTGGTCGAGCGGCTGGGGGCCGCCGTTGACGTACAGCACGCGCTGGCTCAGGCGGGAATCGGCCACCAGCCGCGCCAGGACCGCAGCGACGTCATCCCTGGAGATCTCGCCCCGGAACGGCTCGGTGTCGACCAGTACGCGCCCGGCGCCCGGGTCATCGGTCAGCCGCCCCGGTCTGAGAATCGTCCACTCCCGGTCACTTCGCATCACCGCCTCATCCGCCTCCGCCTTGGCCCGCAGATAGACGCTGAACACATCGTCGTCATCGGGCGGAGCCTCGGCGCCCACGGCGCTGACGATCACAAGTCGCCGGATCCCCGCCTCCGAGCAGGCCTCAAGCAGCTTGATCGCGCCGTCCCGATCCATGCTCAGCTTTCGCTCGGCACCGCTGCCCGGACCGGCGCCGGCGGCGAACACCGCGGCATCGGCTCCCGCGATGGCGGCGGCGATCTCCCGCACACCTGCCTGCTCCAGATCGCAGACGACGGGCGTGGCTCCGCGGCTCTCGAGATCCGCTGCGTGGTCCGGATTGCGGATCAAGCCGATCACGCGGTCACTGGACCCCGTGAGCAGCCCGGTCAAGCGCATGGCGATCTGTCCGTGTGCCCCAGCCAGCGCGACGATCATGCCTGCCAGGCTACCCCGCCGGCGGTGTCTCGGAGTGCTGGCCCAAGGGCTCAGGCGTGCCGCGCGGTTAGGCTAACCCGGCGATGGTCGATCCGATGGAGCGCTGGCGCCAGTACGGGGAGAGGCCCGACTACGCCGGGCTGCTCACGTTCGGAGGCGCTCCGTACACCCAAGACCCGTCCGAGCTCGCCGGGTTCGATGTGGCAATCGTCGGTGCTCCGATGGATGAGCTCGTGTCCGACCGGCCCGGGGCGCGGTTTGCGCCGCGCGCGATTCGCTCCGCGGGCTGCCCGCCGGGGCCGCATCTCGAGGCCGGGATCGACGCCTTCGCCGCGCTGCGGATCATCGACTTCGGCGACGCGCCCGTGGTACCCGCACAGCCCCAGCGCAACCATGCGGCGATCGAGCAGACCGTCGCACAGGTGATCAGCGCCGGGCTGCTGCCGGTGATCATCGGCGGTGATCACTCCATCACCGAACCGGACGCGCGGGCCTGCGCGGCCCGGCACGGACCGCTCGGGCTCGTCCACTTCGACACCCACACAGACACCGGGGACGAGGTCTTTGGCGCCCGTCTCTCCCACGGTACGGTGATGCGCCGGCTGGTTGAGGCCGGCCACATCGACCCGCGGCGCTACGTGCAGATCGGCCTGCGCGGATACTGGCCGGGCGAACCTGAGTTCTCGTGGCAGGCCGAGAGCGGGATCACGAGCCTGTTCATGCACGACATCCGCGATCGCGGGATCCGCGAGGCCGTGGGCCAGGCGATCGAGCTCGTCGGACCCGGTCCGGCGTTCCTGACCGTCGACGTTGACGTGCTCGATCCCGCTTTCATCCCCGGCGGCACCGGAACACCGGAACCAGGGGGGATGACGTCGGTGGAGCTGCTGTGGGCGGTCCGCACCGTGGCGGCCCAGCTCGATCTGGTCGGCGCCGACGTCGTCGAAGTGATTCCAACAGGCGTCGCCTCGGCGGATCCGGCCGCCCTCGTCGGCGAGCGCCTGGTCCGAGAGATCCTCACGGGTCTGGCAATGCGACGGACCGAAGACTAACCGGGCTCACAGAGGACGTGGATCGTCCGGAAGCGCGGATCGCTCGCGCCGTGCAAGCGGGCACCCGTCTCCGCCAGCCTGCTCAGGTGGGCCACGATCTCGGTGGTGATCCGCTCCCCCGGCAGCAGCTGGGGCACGCCCGGCGGATAGCTGGCGATTGACTCGCACGAGATACGCCCCGTCGCCTCAGCCACCGGCACCACGTCGGACTGGCCGAGGAATGCGTCGCGGGGCGGAACGGCCATCTCGCCGACGAGCATCTTCGCCGGTCCGACGATCGCGGCCGTCCGGCCCGGCTTGGCGATCCGCTTGACCGTTTCCTCGATATCGCCCGCGAGCCGCCGGAGCGCCTTGGCCGAATCAGCGAGACCGACGATCAGGACGATCGTGGCCTGCGTCGGAAGCTCGACATGAACGTCGTAGGAGCGCCGCAGGGCATCCGACACCTCATACCCCGTGCAACCGGTGCCGCGCACGTCGAGCACGATCCGCATGGGGTCATAGGCCGCGATGCCGGCGCGCCCGACCAGCGATGCGTCGACAAGCCGGATCCCCTCGATCGATTCGAGCTTGGCGCGCGCGACCGCGATCGCCTCCAGGGCCTCGTGCAGTAACTGTTCGCCGTGCAGCACAAGCTGCCGACGGGCTCCGTCGAGCGAAGCGAGCAGCAGCGATGACGGGCTCGTGGAACGAAGCAACCGAAGCACGCGGGCCACCCCCTCGGGGTCGATCCGGCCACTGAGACCCACGTGCAGCATTGCGCTCTGGGTGAGCGAGCCGGCCATCTTGTGGGTGCTGGTCAGCATCGCGTCCGCGCCCTCCGCGAGCGCCGTCGGGGGAAGGGCCTCGTGGAAGCCGAAGTGCGCGCCCCACGCCTGGTCGACCACCAACGGCATCCCCGCCGCATGAGCGACCTCCGCCAGCCCGGCGATGTCGGCGGCCATCCCGTAGTACGTGGGCGAGACGATCCATGCCGCGCGTGCGTCCGGCGTCGCCCGCAACGTCGCTTCGAGCGTCTGGGGCGTGACGCAGTGCGTGATCCCCAGCTCGTCGTCGTACTCGGGCACGACGAAGCTCGGCACGCCGCCGCTCAGCACCAGTCCGTCGACCACCGAGGCGTGGGAGTTGCGCTGCACCACGACCCGCGTCCCCAGCGGAGCCAGCGCCAGGCATAGCGCGTGGTTGCCCTGGGTGGCGCCGTTGGAGAGAAACCAGGTCCGGGCGGCGCCGAACGCCTCGGCGGCCATCGCCTCCGCCCGCTCGTACGGCGTCGGCGAAGGTCCGACGTCGATCCCGTGGATCAGCTGCGGAACGTCAGCGGCGAGCGCATCGAGACCAATCGCCTTAACCACCCCGGGATCGGCGCCCGAGCCCCCCTTGTGGCCAGGGACGTGGTAACGCGCGGCGCCCCGAAACGCGTACTCGACGACGGCATCGAGATAAGGCGCCACCGGCTGCTCGGGCACGTGCGTAGCAGTCGCCGGCTTGGACGCTTCGGTACTTGTCTCGCGTTGGGCGGTCATGGCCTGATGCCTCGACACATAGCTTCACCTCACAGCGTTGGTATGCCTGCTTGCAGTGGAGCGTCGGCGAAGAGTTGCGTGTGCCGCTCTTCGACGAAGCTCTCGAAGGACTGGCCGATGCACTGTCCCGGCCACCGGTACTCGGCACGGCCTTCGGCCGGGAAGTAGGCCGCCGTGTACAGGGTTCCAAGCCCGCTGCCGAACTGGGTGCGATACAGCGGCGGCTCTTGGAAGGCATCGATCAGACGCTCACGGGTCAGGCCCGGCGATCGCAGCAGCTCGAGCAGTCGCTGCTCGCGCCCGAACGTGTCCACGGCCGCTGCATATTGCGGCCAATCGTCCCGGTGCTGATGGTTGGCGGCGACAGGTACCGTGAGGACTTCGGGCCGGCGATCGGGACTCAGGCGAACGGTGGCGAAGTCGCCGCTGCGGTCGAGCAGAGTGACGTTCTGGGCTGCGTGGACCGGCACCTGGCAGAGAACGCGACACGCCCCGCTGACGTCGGTGCACACCTCCAGCACGTACCGGATGACCAGCGGGATCCCGAATCCGTCACCGACTGCGGGCCGGCCGCCGAAGGTCAACGAGGCGGCCAAGCCGGCATCGTTGACGCCGTCGAGCAGTCCCCAGAGGCAATCGCTCATCCCGATCACCCGCCGGCCGGTCCACCCGGTGTCGTACACGATCCCCTCAACGCGTGACGGGGCATAGTCATAGTTGCGGGCCAGAACCGGGCCGCCTTTGCCGGTGAAGGCCGCCTGTGAGCAGCCGACGACGAATGCGGGCGGCCGGTACATGGACAGAAAGCGGGCAGCCAGCGGATCGCCTTCGGCGAGGGCCACCATCCGCTCGAAGGTAGGCACGAGCTCGGGCATCCACGTGTCGAGCATCGACCGACAGGTGTCGAGGTCCGGTCGCGCGGCCTCGCCGTCCTTCAGATACCAGGCTCGATAAGCCGGCCACATCGACACGAAAGCCTCTCGCCAGCTCTCCCCCGGCTCGGATTGCTTGATCGCTTTGAAAGTGAGCGCGTAGTCAGATCCGGCGGCCGAGGGTTCGGACGCGGGATCGCGGCGCACCGGCAACAGAGCGAGCTTGAGCGCGTTTGCAATCCGCATCGCCTCAACGCTAGCGACGTCCCGACGATCATTCGCGCTCGACCCCGCACCAGTCGGTGATGAACAACGCCAGGGTCTGTGCTGTCTGGAGCACCGAAGCCATGGAAACCCGCTCGTCGACTCCGTGAATGCCTTCCGCGTGGGGCCCGAAGCACACCGCCGGGCTTCCGGCATACAGCCCGAAGAACCTTGCGTCGGTCGTCGCGGTAGAGGCGATGCGGGCCGGCTGCCGGCCGATCGCCGGCTCGGAGGCGGAACTGAGAGCGGAGACGAGCGGCGAGTCGTCCTCCAGGGTGTACCCCGCGCAGGCGAAGCCGTCGTACTCGACCCGCGCTTGGAACCCGTCGAGCCCGGCCAGCGCGCCGGCGACCGCCCCCTCTATCCGCGTCCGGAGCTCGTCGACGGACGTGTCCGGATACAGCGCAAGCCGGCAGTGCAGGATGCTCTCGGCCGCCACCGTCGAGGGCCAGTCGCCACCGCGGATCATCCCGACGTTGAGATTGATCGGATGCTCGTAGACGTCGTAGGGCGGCGGCGGGGCGGCGTTCAGCTCAGCTTCGAGTCCCCGCAGCGCCGAGATCACCGGAAAGGTCGTCTCGATCGCGTTGCGCCCGATCGGCGCGTCACCGGCGTGCGCGGGACGGCCCCTGAGGATGACCTGGAACCAGACCACCCCCACCTGGGAGGTCTGGATGGTCAGGCTGGTCGGCTCGGTGATGATCACCGCGTCCGCCGGGCGTCCGGAGAGAACGCACTGGAGCGCGCCGTTCCCAGTGCATTCCTCCTCCACCACTGACTGGAGCTCGACCGGGGCAAGTGGCACGAGGCCCAGGCGGCGCAGTCCGCGCACGGCGCCGACGATCGCCGCCAGCCCGGCCTTCATATCGCCGGCCCCCCGGCCGTAGAGCCAGTCGCCGTCCCGGCGGGCGACAAATGGCGGCGAGGACCACATGTCAGTGGGGCCGGGGCTGACGACATCGATGTGCCCGTTCAGGATCAGCGATCGCCCCGCGTCCGGCCGGCTCGGACCCCAGGTCGCGACCACGTTGGTCTTTCCGTCCACCGACCAGCTGAACGGCGAAGCGCCCGGGCTCGTCCGGAGCAGCTCTGCGTCGAGCGGTACGTCCCGGGGTTCGAGCCCCAAGTCCTTGAAGGCAGCTCGCATGACCTGCTGGCCGGCACGCTCCTCTCCGAGCAGCGTCGGGGCCTGCACGAGGTCGATCAGGAGGTGCTCGATCGCCGGCGCCTCATCCGCGACCGCAGCCAGGATCTCCCCGCGCCCGACCGTCCGGATCACGCCCACCGGCCGCCTCAGCCGGCCTTGAACGCGAGCGCGTCGTGCATCGGCGGTTCGTCGTGGGTTCCCAGCGGAGCGCCCGAGAAGCTGGCGCGGATCCCATCGATCCACATCCGGCAGCGCTCGGTCAGCTTTCCGTCGTCGGCCTGGAGCCGCGTTCGCGTCACCAGGATCCCCAGGTCGGCTCCGCGGTAGCGGTAGTCGCCTGGACCGAGAATCCGCAGGTAGAAGCCTTCGGACTCGTCCGCCAGATCGTGCCAGTCAGAGGCCGGGCGGCTGAAGCTGATCTGCCCGTCGTCACGCAGGCGCCAGATGCCCGTGCGCGGTGCTGCCGTGAGCAGCTCGACACTGTTGTCAGGCTCCTTGAGGATGATCTGCCCCCAGACATCGGTCAGCCTGTCGTTGCCCCACCGACGTCGGAGGTCGTCGACGTCGAGCTCGTAGTCGACGTCCAGGTACTCGGCCAGGTGGAACAGGAACAGCGGCATGTCGGCGTAGGCGCTGGCGCTCACGTTCGTCATCGAGCTGATCCCGCTGACGTGGGTTGAGCTCGCCGAGATACAGCTCATCGGTGTTGACGTCGACCAGGTAGTCGACCTCGAGCAGGCCGCGATATCCCTCCGCCGCCAGCCGGTCACCGAGCTGGCGGGTGAACTGAAGCGCGCGCTCCCGGTTGGCCGGCGACAAGGCACCCGGGAAGATGTCGTTGCCACACCAGCCGCCGCGGTACGGGGTCAGCTCGGGGTGGCCGGTGAGGTCGATCATCAGCGGCCCCACTACCGTGCCGTGGCGGGTGATGCACGCCTCGACCGCGGCGGCTCGCGGCTCGATCCGGCGCATCACCTTGAGCTCCTGGCCAGCCATCTCATCGGCAGCGGCGTTCCAGTCGCGCTCGCCGCGAACGAAGAACGTCGTCTTGCCCGAATCGCCGTACGGGGTCTGGACGACTAGGTCCTCCCCCAACCCGGCGCCAGCGGCCAGCGCCAGCAGCTCGGGGTAGCTGGTGGCGTGGCCGAGTACATTCGGCACGCTCGGGACGCCGGCCTGATCGCCCAGCTGGGTCGTGATGATCTTGGAGTCAAGCCGGTGGCGAAGCTCGGCCGGAGGCAATGCCACCTTGAGGCCTACCTCCGCGGCGAGCCGTTCGCTCTCCTCGTCGAAGAACACGAACAGCACCTCTCCGCGTGGCGCGGCCGTGGCGGGCAATGCGTGCGAGGCGATGAACTCGCCGACCTCCGCATGGCTGAGCAGGTAGTTGCAAACGTCTTCGATCGAGCCAAACTGGGCATGCGGCGTCCGCGCCGGCACGAACGCGCACGGGTGCCCGCCGTCGAACGAGTCGAAGTAGTTGACGTAGTAGAAGCGCCGTACCCAGCGATCGATCCCCAGCAGGTTGAAGGCGATCGGCGAGATGAAGTAGATCGGCGTCTGATTGGTGCGGAAGAACCCGCGCAGGTCCGAGATCCCGGAGAGCGCCGCCACCTGTTTGGCCATCTCATTCCTCCGTCCGTGATCTGGAGCCGGCTCGTCGGCACGCCACCGCGTGACGCGCCGATTCTAGCTTTGGCCCGGCTCCCATTACGAGAAATGCTCGCGGCATGACAGGACCAGCGGGCGCCTATCCCGGCGGCGCGTCGTGGCAATGCCCGTGGCTCGGGGCCACGTCCAGCGCCGGGTTGCGGTCGAAGAAGCCGACCGGCTTCAGCCAGAAGGAGACCGTATCTGCGGGCATCACCGGCCAGTCCTCGGGGCGGGTGATGTGGTGGATTCCAAAGACGTACCAGAGGACCACGTCGGTGTTCTCGATCGAGCGGTTCTGAGCCGTCCACACCGGAAGGCCAGAATCCTCTTCGCTCTGGACGACGAACTCGCCGCAGGGCCAGCGCTCGTCCTCGGCGTAGGGGGTCACCCAGAGCGTGCGGCCGATCACCTGCGCGCGCCGGTAGACCGGAGACTCTGAGTCGATCATCGCCGGCAAGCAGGCCCCCGGGATCAGCTTGTAGGCGACCGGCGTGCCGAGCCCGTTGACGACTGTCTCATTGACCACCTTCCAGGCCCGCTGGGTGCTCCAGTCGTAGTCCTGCTTTCCCTCCTCCTCGGTGCGCAGCGGGGTACTGCGCTGGACGATCGCCAGCCCGTGCGGATTGCCCGGCCCGGTCGGGAGCGGCTCGGATTCGGTCATGTGGACCGTGTTGGACTCACCGTCGATGTCGAGATCGAGCCGCGCGACGATGAAGTGCTGGTGAAACGGCGCGTACGTGCGCTCGTCAACGAGCGTTCCGTAGGGCGGTTGGTCACCTTCGGAGAAGCTGGTGGTGATCATGATCCCGGTGGCGCGCACCTCGCACTCGATGCTGCCGTCCTGGTACAAGCGCCAGTACACGAGATACTCGTAGTTGGCCACGGTGGCGTGAAAGGAGACCACCAGCCGGCGTGCTCGACGCACCTCGGCACCGGAGACCAGGTCGACGTGCTTCCAGAGGACGGCGTCGTCCTCCTCGTGTATGCAGATCGCGTTGCGGATCGTCTGCGGCTCGCCGGCGGTGTCGTGGACGATCGCGTCGAGGTAGGTGATCTCACCCAGGCAGTCGCAACCCAGCTCGAGCGAGGTGGTCATGAACCCGAGGCCCCACTCGCCGATGTCGAACGCGGTCCGGGCCTTGTGGCTCTCCGTCGGGTCGCGATACGGGACAACCATCTCGGCGAACGAGAGCCGGTGCGCGACCGGCCGCAGCCGGTCGCCATCCTCGTATCCGAGCGTATGGATAACCAGGCCCTCGCGCGGGTTGAAGCCAAGCCGCATCGACCAACGCTGCCACTGCAGGTGGTGGCCGTGGAGCGTGAACGACACTCCCTGGGGCTGAACGATCTCGAGCGGCATGAGGTCGTCCCGCAGCCGCTGGCCCGGAACGAGCCGCGGCACGTACTCGCCCATCGTCTTCGGAGGGTCGACCGCCCCTGAGTCTTCGATCTCGAGCAGCTCCAGCGAGTTCATGTCGACCACGAAATGCAGCCCGGTGACCGGGTTTGCGTACGGGTTGGCGTCCGCTTCGGCGCGGTACCACAGGTCGGTCCAGCCCACCCGGCGGTCGTGGTACCGCTGCGGAACGAGCAGGCCGCCATAGGCCCAGGTGTCGATCAAGACGCGCTCGATGTCGTGGAGGCCGCGCTGCGCCAGGGCATCGATCACGCGTGGATCGCGCTTGAGCGCCTCCTCGCATTCGTGGTACTCGTCGACGGTGAAATTGGGCTGCACGCCCGGCCGGTGTTCCCACGCCAGCACCCGGTCCTCGCCGATCGAGACTTGCGCCTTGTAGGTCCGGCCGTCCTCTCGGCTCCAGCAAACCGCCTCGGCTTCTCGCGCGAGTGCGTCACCTGGCGAGAAGCCGCGCACGGCCTCCTTCGAGGGTTCGGCAAGCTCGATCGAGGCAAACCGCCAGCGCGGTCCGACGCCCCGATCCCGGCGCAGCATGGCAACCACCTGGCGGATCTCCTCGGCGGACAGCGGGTCGAGCGGATGCTCGGCCGCGGGTTCCGTGCCGGCTGCCCCGGTTGGGCTCATCGTCTCCTCCTTTCCAGGCTGCTCACCACGTGTGGCCAGCGCCCTGCGGCACTGTATCCCGTGATCCGCATGAGTTACGGCCAGCTCACCTGGCTGGCCGATGTGCGGAGCTGGGAGCGCACCGTCGCCGAGGAGAAGCTGCAGAACTATCGCTACCGGTTCGTTCCGCGCCGCGGCGGTCTCCCCCGGGTCGTGGAGGCACCGAAGGCCCGGCTCAAGGAGGTCCAGCGCTGGATCCTCCGCGAGATCCTCGATCAGGTTCCCGCCCACGCGGGCGATCATCCATAACGCGACCCTCCACGGCCCGGAGAGCCAGAATCGCGACGGCCTGAAGGACTTTGAGGCCCATCTGCGCGGCCGGATCTCGTGGCTGGCGGCACTCAATCCAGCCCGTGGCGAAAAGCTCCGCAGGCGGTTCGAAGAGATCCACTGGGGTGACGGCGGCGCGTGAGGAGCGCCCGGACCTGATCCGGTGATATTGCGGACCGCCCCTGACCTAAATCGCAGTTACGGTGCGGGAACTTCCAATCTCCCGAAAGGAGCAGCAAGTGCGCGACGGCTATATCCCAGGCGTGCCGTGCTGGGTGGACACCAACCAACCCGATCCCCAGGCCGCAGTCGAGTTCTACGGCGGGCTGTTCGGCTGGGAGTTCGAGGACATGATGCCGCCCGGATCGCCGGGCAGGTACTTCATCGCCCGGATCCGTGGCGCCGACGTGGCGGCGCTCAGCTCGGCCCCGGAGGGTGCACCCGACACCGCGGTGTGGAACACCTACGTGTGGGTCGAGGACGCCGACGAGACCACCTCGAAGGTCACGGAGGCCGGCGGGACCACGCTGGTGGAGCCGTTTGACGTGATGGAGGCCGGGCGGATGGCGGTGTTCGCCGACCCCGAGGGCGCCGCGTTCTGCGTGTGGCAGGCCAAGGGGCAGAAGGGCGCCCAGATCGTCAACGAGCCTGGGACGCTCAACTTCAATGGCTTGAACACGCGCGACGCCGAGGCCTCGAAGTCGTTCTATGGTTCGGTGTTCGGGTGGCAGACGCTGGCGATGGACGGCGGCTTTGAGATGTGGACGCTTCCGGGCTACGCCGACCATCTCGAGCTTTCGGATCCCGGGCTGCGAAAGCGGATCGGCGAGATGGGTGTCCCCTTGGAGTTTGCCGACGTCGTCGCGAGCATCAACCCGATCTCCCCCGACCAGGGCGATGTCCCCGCACACTGGAACGTGACGTTTGCGGTCAGCGACGCGGACGCCACGGCTCGAAAGGCCACCGAGCTCGGCGGGACCGTCGTTGCCCAGCCGTTGGATGCACCCTGGGTGCGCACGACCGTGATCGCAGACCCGGCCGGCGCGACGTTCATCGCGAGCCAGTTCGAGCCTGAGAACCGTGCCCTCGCGAGTTCCACGCAGGCGTCCGCGAGCACCGCGTGACGGAAGCTCTTAGCGTGCCGAGAAAGGGCTCGTCTACGGCAATCGCGGCTGCCTGCACAACGACCGCGGCGCGATCCGCCGTCGCTTTGTCACCCGGCGGTGGATCGCCTGCCGGCTCGAGTTCCGGGGGCGGCGGCGGGCGCGGTTGATGGCGCCCGGCCGCTAGGTGGAGACGCTGAGAATCTCGTCGACCTGCCGCTGTCGGAGCGCCGGGTAACCCAGCCGCGCGGCCGACGGGCGCAACCCCGCCAGGAGGATCTCCAAATGCCGTTGCCAGGCGGGCGTAGCAAGCTCATGCGTGGCCTCGACGATCCCCCGTATCGACCACATGATCACCGTGATGTCGGTGCTGGTCACCTCCTCGCGGACCCGACCGCTCTGCTTAGCCTCGGTGAGCAGCCGAGCGATGTACCTCCGGGCGGACCGGATCAACTCGTGATCAGAACTCCACAACCGGGGCAGGCAGCCGCGATGCTCGGTCTGATAGGCGGCCGAGGCGTGGAGGAAGTGCTCCAGCCCGGTTCCGCCGGGCTGCTCGAGGGCCTGCTCGGCCATCTTGATGATCGCCTCCAGAACGTCGCGCACGAGCGCGTCGACCAGAGCCTCCTTGGTGGGGAAGTGGCGGTACAGGGTGCCCATCCCCACGCCGGCCGCGGCGGCGATATCCGCGACGCTGGCATCAAGGCCACGAGCGTCGAACACCTGACCGGCGGCGGCTAGCACGCGGTCGCGGTTGCGAGCCGCATCGCGCCGCAGCGGGCGGCGCTCGAGGTCAGCGTGCGTGGTCACTCGGACCCATCCCCGGCAAGTGTGCCCGCCGCCACCAGCGCCAGCTCGGCGTGCGGGGTCAACTCGGGCGCCGTGGTTGCGGAATCCCGCCGCCGGAGGCGTGGGACGAGCAGCGATGCCGCCGCGGCCGCACCGGCAGCGATCGTCAGCGCCAGGAACCCATGTGTGTAGCCGGAGTTGTGAGGCAGCTGGCCGGCGTGGGTGCCGGCGGTGACGATGCTGCTCATCACCGCGGCGCCCAGCGAGCCGCCGATCGTCCGGATGTTGGCGTTCATGCCACTGGCCACCCCGGTCTGGTTGGCCGGAACGGCCTGGACCACCAGGTTCGACATGGCGGCGTAGGCGAGTCCGAAGCCGACGCCCTGGAGGAGCATGGCGATCAGGATCTCCCCCTGATGGGCTCGCGCGACGGTCAGGAGCACGAGCGGGACGATGCTGATGAACGTGCCTGCCACCAGCACGAGCCGGGCGCCGAACCGGCCCGACAGCCGGCCGGAGGCGGCGCCAAAGACGAACATCGCGACGCTGGCCGGAAGCAGGATCAGCCCGGCGTGGGTGATGCTCGCCCCGAAGCCGTAGCCGGCTGAGACCGGTGTCTCCAGATACTGGGGCAGAAACGCGAAGGCGGCATACATCCCGACACCGAGCAGCAGAGCGACCAGGTTGGTTGTCCACACCGTCGGGATCCTCATCATCTGCATGTCGATCAGCGGGTGGTCGCTCTGTAGCTCAACGCGGACCCAGGCTGCGGCCAAAAGCACCGCGCCGGCCGCCAGCCCGATGACCTTGAGGGAGCCCCAGCCCCAGGTGGGCGCTTCGCTGACCGCGAGCATCAGCGCCACCAGCCAGGCCGACAGGAGCGCTCCCGCGCCCCAGTTGATGCGGCCCGCCGTTCGAACCGGAGACTCGGGGATCACCACGTGCGCTGCTACGGCCGAGATGGCCAGGATGATCATCGGAATCCAGAACAGCCAGTGGTAGTCCAGCGCATCGACGATCGGGCCGGCGACCACGATCCCCAGGCCGGCACCGGCTGCGGCCAGGGCGGCGATGACTCCGATCGCTCCGGCGACCTTCTCCTGGGGGAACTCATCGCGGATGAGCCCGAAGGCCAGCGGGAGCACGCCACCCCCCACACCCTGGATCACCCGGGCGAGGATCATGATCGGCAGCGACACGGTCAGTGCCGCCAGCGCGCATCCGCCGGTCAGCGCGAGCAGGGCGAACACCAGCATCCGCTCCTTGCCGAACATGTCGCCGAGCCGCCCCATGATCGGCGTGAAGATCGAGGCTGACAGCAGGTAGGCGGTCAGCACCCAGGTCACATCGTTCTGTGAGGTGTGAAGCCCGTGCTGGATGGTCGCCAGCACAGGTATGACCAGGGATTGCAGGAGCGCGTAGGCCATCGTCGCCGTGGCCAGCACGGCGAACGTCACCTGATAGCGGGTCCGTGTCTCATCGGATGCATCAGCGCCCTTTGTAGTAAGCGGAGTGAAGATTCCGGTTACGCTATCACAACCGGAGTCTGCGCTCCGCTTACGGCCCCTGCAGTAGCCCTCAGTGGCCGGTAATTACGTCGAACGCGGTCGGTGAGTCACCGAGGTCGTCGCGCACGCCTGAGTTCTTCGCGTACGCGAATCTCGGTGGCGTGACGACGGCGAGCGGCGCGGTAAAGGTCGCGGCGGTGAGCCTGTGCGTTGGGTAAGTGAGTCTCCACAGCGTTGGGTGTTCTCGATCGCGGGTCATCGAGGTCGAGGCTGGACGGGGTGAGCAGTTGCACTGAGATCCCGTGTGATGCGGGTCGGGGGGTAGAAATGGAATCGGTGTCCGTCGGTGCGGATCACCGCGACACGACGGACGCTGGCCGATGGCCAACTTGTCTGGATGGGTTCGTGATCTTGCATGCAGTGAGTCTGTCCTCGTGAGCTTGAGCCCAGCTGGGAGGGACCTGAGAACCTCCCGGGAAGGGCCGGCTCAGGCCTGCGCCGGGCCGGGGGCCCCAGCCCAGGCGACTTGCGTCACCGGCAGCGTCACCCGAAAGACCGCCCCACCGTTGTCAGCGTTGTATGCGTGCACCTCGCCGCCGTGGCCCTGCACGATCGCTTTGACGATCGCCAGACCGAGCCCGGCGCCGCCAGGCCCGCGTCTCCGGCCTCCCTCGGGTCGCCAGAATCGCTCGAACAGGTGGTCCTCGGCAGCCGGCGGCAGCCCGGGACCATGGTCGCGCACCTCGATCACGGCGTGTCCGTCCTCCGAGCTGACTGTGATCTCGATCGCCGTCGCCGGTGGTGTGTGAACGACGGCATTGCGGGTCAGATTGGAGAGGACTTGACCTAACTGCTCGGGATCTCCCAGCACCAGCACCGGGCCTTTGAGATGGACGAGGACGTCACGGTCTGGCGCCGCCGCGCGCGTATCCTGCGCGGCGTGCTCGGCGAGCTCACTCAAATCGACCTCGACCGGCGGAACCTCCGGCAGTTCCTCCAGACGAGCCAGCAGCAACAGGCTCTCGACCAGGCCGCCCATCCTCGTCGCCTCAGCTTCGATTCGCTCCATCGCGCGCTCGCCGTCGGCTGGCCGGCTCGCCACACCCAGGCGAAACAGCTCGGCGTACCCTCGGATCGAGGCTAGTGGGGTGCGGAGCTCGTGAGACGCGTCGGCAAGGAACGTGCGTAGCCGCTCCTCGCTCCGGGTACGCTCGGCGAAGGCACGCTCGATCTGGGCGAGCATCTCGTTCAACGACATCCCCAGACGGCCGACCTCGGTGCGGTCGTTGGCGGGAGTTACCCGCTTGTCCCAGTGCCCGTGCGAGATCTCGCTCGCCACGCGGCCGATCCGCTCCAGCGGCAGCAGACCCAACCGGATCACGACCCAGCCCAGCGCGACGAGTCCGAGGATCACGCCGCCGCCCACGAGCGCCTCGACCTCGATCAGCTGCTGAAGCGTTTGATCGACATCACCGAGTGGAACGGCGATGACAAGCGTGTGGCCGTCCTTCAGTGCGAACGCCGCCGCGCGATATCTCAGGGCCGATCCGGATTGCGAGTTCACCGTGACCAGGTGCACGTCGTGCGAGCTGAACTGCGAGACCGGCAAACGGCGCGGAAGCGCCGGCGGGGACGCGGCGGTTTCCCCATAGGTGAACGAACGGCTGTCCAGTACCTTGCCGCTCGAGTCCAGCACGATCCCGTACGTCCCTGAGGTTTGAAAGGTTCCGGGCGCGCTGCCGCCTGCCGGTTGACGCGAGCTGGTGGTCGCTCCCTGTGGATGGATCAGGTCGAGCGCCACCGACACCGGGATGCGAGAGTCGCCCACCTGCTGGTCGACCCGCGTGAGCAGGAACGAGCGCTCCTCCTCGTAGGTGACCACCGCCGCCACCGCGAGCCCGATCACGGTCAGCGCGACGAGACCGATCAGCAAGCGCGCCCGCAGCGACAGCCGGGTCATTTCCTTGGGAGCCGCAGGACATAGCCGACGCCTCGGACCGTGTGGATCAGGGCTGGGCCGCCGGCGTCGACCTTCTTACGCAAGTAGCTGATGTACGTCTCGAGCACGCGCGCATCGCCACCGAAGTCATAACTCCAGACGTGATCGAGAAGCTGCCCGCGCGTGAGCACCCGACGGGGATTCAGCATCAAGTAACGCAGGAGACGGAACTCCGTGGCGGTCAGCTCGATATTCCGGCCCGCCCGGGTCACGTCGAATGTCTCCTCATCAAGCTCCAGATCCTCGAACTGGAGCCGCCCGGAGGACTCGCCGGCGATGCCCGTGCGCCGCAGGATGTTCCGCAGCCGCGCGATCAGCTCCTTGAGACTGAAGGGCTTTGTGACGTAGTCATCTCCCCCGGTCGTAAGCCCACGGATCTTGTCCGCGGCGGCATCACGCGCGCTCAGAAACAGGATCGGCACCTCAGCGTGCTCGGCCGCCAGCCGGCGGGCGACCTCAAAGCCATCCATGTCCGGGAGCATCACGTCCAGCACCATCACGTGCGGGTGCCACCGCCGGACCAGGTTCAGCGCCTCCCGGCCGGTCCCGGCCGACTCGACCCCGAAGCCATGATGGCGAAGCGCCATCGAGACCACATCGACGATCCCCGGCTCATCGTCGACCACGAGCACACGAGCGGTTTCAGGCTGATCATCCACACCCGGGATTATCGATCGGCAAGTTGAGAAAAACCTGAGAGCGGCCGCTGACGTGCGTCGGCCGCGGCTCTCAGCTACCGCTCAGCTTCCTCGCAGGACTCCCACAGGTTGCGGCGCGACGCTGGGCTCCACAAAACGAAAGGAGCTCTTCCAATGCTTTCCCGCAAACTCAAGTCCGCGCGCAGGTCGACCAGATTTCTCACCGCCGGGGTCGCGGCCATCGTGATCGGTGCCAGTACGTTCGGGATCGTGAGCGCCGCCTCCAGCGGCAGCTCTAGTGCCGCAGCCTCTGTTCCGCCGATCACCGCTGGAGGTGGACCGCATCGCCCCGGCTTCTCAGGGGCTTCCGGATCCGGCGGCGCAGGGTCGAACGCGCGTTCCGGACCCGCTGCAGGCGGATCAGTCGGCACGGTGACCAACGCGTCCGCCTCGGGCTTCACACTCACCACCTCCGCGGGCCAGAAGGTGACCATCAAGGAAGCGTCGTCCACGACCTACGAGGACGGCGCCGCCCCGGCGTCGGCGAGTGCCCTAACCAACGGCGAGACCGCCCTCGTTCTGGGGACTACCGATAACACGACGATCACCGCCAGTCAGGTCATCGTGCAACCAGCTACCGGCGGGTCGACCACGTCGTCGCAGGTGGTTCCGTTCAAGCGCGGCGCGTCCAGCACGTCCAAGACCGTCGGCCAGATCCCGTCGAGCTACACGCAGGGATCCGGCACGATCGTCAGCGGAACGACGGCTAACAAGGCGACCGAAGCCGCCCTGACCGACTACCCAGGCGGCATCGTCGATCGGGTCGTCCAGCTGAGCAACGGCCAGTACGAAGTCCATAACATCGGCGTGAACTGGCCCCACCACATCTTCGTCAACGCGGAATTCAAAGTCATCGGCGCCAACTAGCGGCACCGGGAGAGAACCGGCGCGGGATCGTACGGGTGGTAACGAACCTCGCTCGGCTAACCGAAACGCCCTTCCGGTAGCGGAGGGCGTTTCGCATTCTTTACGAGGCGCCGGGCTCGGCGAGCGCACGGTCAGTTAGGTGGGCTCGCTCCTGCTCGATGACCGATCGCAGCTCTCGGCCGTAGGGGTCAGCCAGAGTCGCACGAGCCGGCCGTCCGATTCGTGCGGACGGCGCCTCAGCAGCCCGGCGGCCCGCATGCGTTCGGCTGAGCGGACGACCGTCGGGGCGGCGATCCCGAGCGCGGACGCGAGCTCCCCGGCGGTCTGGCCGTCGCGGATCCAGAGCCACTCGAGGATCACGTTCTGACCGACGCGCACCCCGTGTCGCGACATCGCCCCATCGGCTGCTTCCCGCGTCAGTTTCGATGCTCGGGCGAACAGGAAGAGGAATTGGTCCCTAATCTCGCAGGCTAATCAAATCTCTGCGTGGGAGGGAGATCAGCGGATGTCGATCAGCTTCGGGATCAAGACCAGCCAGATCAACACGTCCTACGGCGAGGTGCTGCGCGCCTGGCAGGAGGCCGACGAGATCGACGCCTTCGACAGTGCCTGGGTGTGGGACCACCTGGTGCCGATGCGCGGCGAGGTCACCGCGCCGGCGCACTTGAGGCCTGGACCCTCCTGTCTGCGCTGGCAGCGGTCACGACACGGCTCAGGCTGGGTGTCATCGTCACCTCGAACCGGATTCGTCCACCGGCGGTGCTCGCCAAGATGGCCGCGACCGTTGACCAGATCTCCAACGGACGATTGATCTTCGGGATCGGCGCCGGCTACGCACGGACAGCCGATCCGGCGCTCACCGCGATCGCCGAGCGGGAGTACGGCGCCTACGGGATCGATGTAGTGCGGGTCAGGGACGCGATCGATGCCCTCGGTGAAGCACTCACCATCGTCCGGCGCCTGTGGACCGAGTCGACACCCTTCGACTTCGAGGGCGCGCACTATCGGCTGACCGGCGCCATCTGCGAACCAAAGCCGGCCGCTCACCTGCCGATCCTGATCGGGGCTGGTGGCGAGAAGCGCTCACTGCGTCTCGTCGCCGAGCACGCGGACATCTGGAACTGCCCGACGCGCGGGGACATCGACGAGTTCCGCCGAAAGAGCCGGATCCTCGACGAGCACTGCCAGGCCGTCGGCCGCGATCCGCTCGAGATCGACCGACAAGTCCAAATCGTGGTCTCGACCGATCCGTCGGAGGCCGAGGCCACCAGGGAGCGCATTAAGGGACTGATCGACGCCGGCGCAACCCAGATCATTCTCACGCCGCTGCCACCGTGGCCGGAGAAGCTCCCCGCACGCCTGGCCGAGGACATCATCGCCCGGCTGAACTAACAATGCTCACCGACTAACGACCTAGAACAGCACTAACCACCGAGATCAGGCTTTTGAAAGGCCCTCCTCAGTTCCCTTGGTGAACGATCATCACCGGCGTCTTCGCATGGATGACGACGGCTGTGGCGACGCCTCCAGGAAGGTGGGCCGCGAAGCCGTTGTGGCGGTGGGAGCCGATCACGATCAGGCTCGCATCGTTCTGCTCGGCGGCCTGGACGATCCCTTTCCATGAACACGCGGCCTTGACGGTCAGCTGGCGGGCCCTGAAACCCACTTCCCCGGCCAGAGCCGCCCCGTGTGCAGCGGTCTCCTCCGCGGCCTTGTGGACCTCCGTTGCCTGGTCAGCATCAAAATGGCTTCCGTTGACGGGGATGAATCCAACGTCGACTGGTTGCCAAACACATAGGACCAGCGCCTCGCGCCCGGCCTGAAGCTGTTCACCTGCCTGCTTTATCGCCAAGGCGGCAAGCTCGGAGCCGTCGTACGCGATGAGCACCGGGCCGGGGCCTGGTGCACCTTCCGAGCCCACGGCTGGCTCGAGCTGGAGCGCGCCATTGGTCACGTGGGACGTCACTGCCGCCATGGCGACGGGCGTCGTGGCCGGCGCAGCTGCCTGGGTGCCAACGCTCGCGCGGATGCCGGCGAGCAGCGGCGGCGAGTACCAGGCAGGAGCCACTCCCTCCAGGAAGGCGTCGAGATCTGGCTTCTGCGGGCGCGCGCCGCTCAGTGCATAGATCGTGACGCCGAGAGTCGCGCCACCGACCGCGATTCCGAGACCGATCCACAGAGCGATGCCGGTGCCGGCATCGAGATTGCCTGGGACGACCGTCGCCGCGAAGTGGGCGAAGATCGGCGCGACCATGAACGCGGCCACCGCTCGCAGGAGCTCGACGATTGCGAAAACGCGCTGCAGATTCGCGGACGGGAGCGAGAAGCCGGCAACGAACAGAGCTGGTGCCACGGTGGCGCCAAGACCGATGCCCGTCAGACCGGAGCCGACCAGGGTCAGGGGCTGACTGGACGGCACGCTGATGCGGAACACAGCGATCCCGGCGGCGAGCGCGACCATGCCGAACAACGGCAGGTAGTGAATTGCTCGCCTCTGGATGACGATCCCAAGGGCCACGGCGGTGACGATCGCGCCGCCGACCTCCGGGAGATAGAGCAGGCCGATGTGCGCTGCGCTGTAGTGCGGCGCCAGCACCGCGACGGTCAGCGCCGTGGCCGACACAGATGCGGCCGCCGCGAACAGCGCAACCACGATCCCTGCCACCGGCATCGAGCTCGCCAGCATGGCCTTGATCGTCAGCAGTGGTGACTTGGCGGTGCACTGGTAAACGATCAGAATCACGATCAGCAGGAGTCCGCCGACCAGCGGCGCGATCGTCTCCACAGAGAGGAAGCTATGACTGGTGAGCTCCGAGGCTCCGAAGAACGCGGCGAGGCAGCCGGCTGCCGCGAGGCCGATTGCCGGGAGGTCACGCGGTGAGTCCGGGCTGGCCGGCGGTGAGTCCTCGAAGGTCAGCGCCGCCAGGATGAGAGCCATGACCGAGATCCCGGCAACGATCCAGAAGAGCGGCCGCCAGGCGTGCGCCTCGGCTTGGATCCCGCCCACCAGCGGCCCGAGCGCGACTGCACCGAAGATGCAGATGTTCATGATCACGGCCGTGTCGCGCAGCTTGTCCTGCGGGAAGCCAAGCGCGAGAGGCGGTACCGCGCCGATCAGCAGCAGGCTCGTGCAGAGCCCCTGGATCACGTGCCCGGCCAGGAACATGCCGGCATCCTGCGCGGAGGCCTCCAGCAGTGACCCGATCACTAACAACACCGCGTAGCCCACCAGCATCCGGCGCTGCGGCAGGTGCTGGGCGAACTGCACCGCCAGCACGGTGCCGGTCGCGTAGGCGGCGTTGCCCAGACCAGCACCCAGGCTCAGGGTCTGCAGGCTGACGTGCAGTTGGTGGGAGAGGATCGGCACCAGCGGGTTGAGCGCAGCTGACAACGCGAGGTACGGGATCAACGCGAACATGACCATGGCCGCTACCGCTGGGTACCGGCCTGCGAGGGGGCCCTGGCGCATCAGACGTGCCCCCGTGTGACCTGGATCGCTGTCGCCTCACTGAACAGCAGGGCGGCCTGGTCGTTGCCCGCCGATTCGCGCTGTAACAGGCTCGGTTGCAGAATTGCGGCTGCGCTCCAGAGGGACATAGTTGAGCTGTAAACTACCCTACTGGCGGGATCGATGATCTGCGCCCATCCGGAGGAACGATCGGCCAGCCTGCGCAGAGGCTACGAAATCTGCTGGGACCGATCCGCCTCGAACTCGTCACGCCGAACATCGGACGTCCCTTCTATCGGATCGTCACAACGCTCGACACC
>Ga0182024_10005549_pt1 | contig 28243 bp, 42 predicted proteins | sample P32metaG_FD_120480 | JGI IMG/M metagenome (GOLD analysis project Ga0182024, IMG submission 120480) | Permafrost microbial communities from Stordalen Mire, Sweden - P3-2 metaG (Illumina Assembly) | ecosystem: Environmental > Terrestrial > Soil > Wetlands > Permafrost | place: Sweden: Stordalen...
AGGTCTTCGCAGCATGCCTCTATTGACGGTGCCTATTTTGGAATGAGCTTTCTGCACATTTTCCTTCAATGCTATACAAATCTTATCCCTCCCAAAACCAGTGAACAAGTAAGTTGACCCTAATCAGCTGGACAGGTTAAATAATTTTAGTACATTCCGAAGCTATTCGGATTGAAAATTCGCAAGTACGCAGAGATACACAGATGGCAGGACCAAGTGCGGGAGAGAATACAGAAACGGCTTGAATCTTATGAAAATGAGAGAAAGGAAGACGAGGCTCTGTAACAGAGATCGATTTACTGGAAGTTGTAGCACCAGAGCGATGTATTGTGGCTCTGGAGGATGCTCTGGATACAATGTTGGACAAGTGTAATAGATGATTCCCCCGGGAAAGTGGTAGTAATGCAGCATAGCAGAGTCACGAAAGATTTTCGATTACAGTACGTGTCATTTTCCATTGGTATCACTTGGTCCTAATTTTCTCGGGGCCATCCTTTCTCATCCATGGACGCTTGAAAGGGGGTCTGTGCTAAGCATAAATCCTGAAGCCCGTCGGCTAGTGTGAATGTAACTCGACGATTCACTAAGAAGACCGACGTGAGTCAATGCTTGGCGTAATGTGTTTCCGGTATCTATGATTAGAGCCGTTTGAAGGGGCCAAACTGTCAAAGGATGTAAGAAACCTTGCCAGCTCTTTGCAGAGATCCCAATCTCCAGCGTCAATGGCCTTGGTTAACAGGCGAACTGTGTCCTAGGAGTTATGAGTGACAAAATGAATGAGCTCACCTGACTACTGTCCTTCAGATGCTCTAAGGTATGCAAAACTAAGAGGTAGCCACCCGCACTTTTTAACATGCCACGCTCCATGCATTGTTCGAACAGATCCTTGGGCCGTCCAGCGTATTGAAAAAGATACTGCCAAAGTCTGACTTCGGTTTTCCTTGTACATCCAACGATCACGTCCAACATGTCTCGAGGAAAATTCTCGAGCAGCCTCACAACTCGAGGAAGCTGTGCGTCTACAACAAATGTCAGCGGAAACAAATAATAATGTAGTACCACTCTCAGAGGGAGGACTGTCGGCTTCATTCTCTAATGTGTCGTGCAAAAGCAGCTCAAGTATATGGGTGAAGAAGTCGAGGTGCGAGTAACTGAGAGCAAATTCAATAGCTCCTTGGATGTCACTAACTTCAAGCAGTCTTCGAAGAATGCGATGTATGAAGAGCTGGTTCTAATGTTGATTAGTGCTGATGCATATATTTCGTGAGGGGTCGGATACCGATAGCCTGACTTTGAAAAACGTGCAGCCTGGAGATTTCTGTCCCGTGATGTGCGAACTTAGGCCAGAGATAATCCCGTATGTTGGATTTATAGTCAGTGGATAAAATTCAAGCGGCATCGCGATCGGCGCTTCTAAATGAGTCTTTCGATGCGGGGAGATCCAAATCTATGATCAACGTTTTGTACATTTGCATTTGTGAAGGTACATTCAAATTTTCTCCATCCCACGCCCATATCGATCCATTTAACAACGGGATCTGGGGCTCATCCCCACGGCCAGCGAGAAGAATAAAACTCTCAATCCTGTCAGAAAGTACACGCATATCATACTTTAAATCCGTTGGTGGAGTTTCGCTTCGAGTCGAGGGTCTTAATAGAACGAGTTTCCCGTCGAGAAGGAAAACAATGGCAGCAACTGCCGCATCTTCGGACGGATCACCGCCTCCTTCGATTTAGTCTGCAAAAATGGGCTGGGAACTCACGAGAATGTTCATCAGGCAAAATCCACGACACAGCTCTTACCCTCGTTGGTGAATGGATGATTCCTCGGAAGCTAATCTGACCGAATGGCGCAAGCCGGGGGGGTGACTGGTATCCTCCACTCTCGAGTGTTGGAACCACTAAAAAATGATAGAGGATATTATCAGAGCAATAAACAAGTAACGAGTCTCCCAGCAGGGACATCAACAAAATTGACGACGTAAATGTCTCCCGATGAAGCCAAGACTTTAATTTCATGTTGGCAGCATTTCGATGATACAAACGTACCTGATCATTAGTCGCTTCGGCCAGATAGGTAGAACAACCTCGTGGCTTTCTCCAAAGTCTGCACCAACTATAAAAACGTTCCCGTACCAGCACATACTGCCACGAACCTGAGGAATATCCTCAAACGCGGTAACGTCCGTTGAGTCCACCTCCATTGTATCGAGTACTCGCCAACGACCAGAAGAGGTGGACAGATGTGCAAATCCGAGCTTCCCAGCGACAGAGATATAACGTGTATCGGAAGAAACCGATACCGATCGTATTGGAGAGTAATCCAGCATATATTCTGGGCTGATTGATATCCTCGCAAAACTCCTAGATTCGGGGTTTATGATATCCAAGGCACTCTGATGAAGCCCCTGATATAGAAGGAGGCTGTCCTCAGTTTGCAAGACTGGCCGTGTTATCGTATCCTACTTGTGAGAACGCCGAGACTGCTTGAGATACCGGATTGTAACAAGTTGTGGCCGCACTTCGAGAAAATGGTAAGGTATAGAAACAACTAGCCTCGTTTGCCAAAATTATTAGACTTAACCCAGACCAGGCCCAGCAGCAGTCTCGAACCCCATCCATATACCCTTCTACGGCCGTTACTTCAGTCTGGTCCTTAAACTGGCGGCCAGTGCGATCAAGGAGGAAGCTGGAGGATAGGGAATGTCCGTATACACTCCACAAATGCCATCCGACTTCTGATCCGACAAATAGAGCATATCCATCAGGAGAAAACATGATTTGCGTGATTCTCCCATTTACAGCCAAACTTCCAGAATCCTGTCGCGGGCAGGGAATTCGGTAAGAGAAGTGTATGTTTCCAGCATAGTCTTTAGCGACATACACATCAATTGCGCCGCTGTATGTGTCAGTAGAATTTGGCAAGTAAAGTACCTTTCGCACGCTACCGCGAGCAAAGAAAAGCGGCCATTTATGCAAACCTGAACAGCTCGATCCTCTGGTTTGTCATGAAAAATCCACCCTTTCCAATACTTTTGGCCCTTCTTGTGCCCATTCAACTCCTGATCAGTATTAGATTATTTAATGTACAATACCACAGGCTTCTTGACGGCATACGCTTTTCCGTCCTTGGTTACCCAAACGAAGAGATTTGTTGGACGGTCAAAGACCATGTTTGTTACGGCACATGCGTCTTTAATCCAGTCCATCTTGCTAATCAGCTCTGTAAAGGATGCTCTTGTATTATCCTGCCATACAACACATTGTATCGCTGGCGGACGTTCAGTTGCGATGATGAGGTGGTCATCTAGAGTAATGGCACTAGTCTTGAGACGTGAAACAAAGTGTGCTACCATGAAAGACGAGAGTCGACTTTAATTGTTTTCCGGTACTTAATTGAGTAAGGCGGGATCGACTCAGGTTCCAATGGGCCAGCAAAGGAGCGACGACGATGTGCAGAACCAGCTCTCGATGTGTCGAATTTGTAGCGAGGTTCGATCTCATCAGGAGATATTAAGACTGCGTAGACGAGTAGGTAGTCTCGAGTGGTCTGAATAATTGCTTCAGTCTTCTGGGTGTCTGAAGTGTGCAACATAACCTTGACATTCTTGCCATAGCTCTCAAGGGACGCTGCGGATCGACGGTGGGAAGCAAGTACGACGAAGGGCTATTGGCACTGTGAGTACCGACAACAAGCGGGACCTGTTACCTGTGTCTGCCATATGAAAAGCTCGTGCTCTGTCACGAGGGCAAGCAAGTTACCTGACGAAGTTCGACTCAAGGAAACGAGCGTTGAATTTCTGCCTGGTTCCCCGGAAGCTAAGGCCTGATCCTCCTGAGGAGGTGCAAAAAGAGAGGCAGCACCCAGTGGCCAGTACATCCTTCCTCATGCGCTTGCTTGCTGTTACTGTTTCTGTTCGCTGTTACTGTTACTTCATGAACGATGCTCTTGTTCTACGTGACATGGCGACTCAGCAGGCGCCGACCTGATTGATTGATCAGGTCCAAATTCTACGCAATTTACATATTTACCAAAATTCAAATAATAATTTATGCACCGCAGATTATGTAATGCGTAATGGCTTCATCAGAAGTTCAGGGGCGGATTTACACTCGTCCCTCAGCTGTCGCTCCCAACTACAACACATGCCACACACAAGTTCTTCTCCACCTATGCCCAAGAGTTCCTTTTCTGGCAAAGTCAAATCCAGCTGCTTGAGTTGCAAGTAAAATCAATGCACTTTTGCAACTCTACCCGAGATGTCGAAGTTACAGGAGAAATACGTGCTTCGAGTTTGAACATGGGCTGTCCCTGGAGCCGTCGACGTTATCTGGTAAATCCAATCAAACCCGAGCTAAGGCAATTAGATTTCCTCAGCTCTGGATACTCTGATAGGATCCTCTCTTTTGAGTACCCAGATATTGGTGGAAGTTAGATCTGGGATCTCGGATGACGCAGGGCATGATCCAGCAATGTGTGACGAGGGTACAGAACCTTCGCAGCGTATTCGACACAACCGAGTTTCCAAAAATCCTTTGGCTAATGAACCTTTGCTCCTCCCCAGTGTCGCCATGAGAAATTTAAATGATGCTTTGAGCAAGTTGCAGCGCAAATTATTCGTTATCTCTGAGCCGGCCGAACTGTCTTTGATTTATCGCGAAATGGCATTTCATATCCAGGATATTGGCATACTGCTGGCTCTTTCACATCGACATAACAGTAGCGCTTCTCTAGTCTATGTCTCTCGTATTCTGCGACTTTTGGCGAACATGCTTTCCAATGCTGGCGTTGACCAGAGTTGCGGCGACGCAGTTCACGAATCAGCAGTTTATTTTTTCGGAGGCCTCTTTTCCTCACATTTCGGAATTGTGGAAGCCGTTAATGCCATGGAGGACGCAGAATTCGAGCGCATTTGGTTCAAATGTTGGTTTCGAGAGTCCCTGAACAACCAGGAGCTCCTTTCAAGTGAGATTCGGAATGCGCCTGGTGTATTATCGATAGCCGAGGAAGTACAAAAATGTTCCCGGAATTTCAACATCTCTTCTACTGTTGAGATCCCAATCGCTAGCATTGGAGCTGCAACTACATCATTGATTGACTGTTGGCGCACGGCTCAGGAGATTCTACATCTTCAGCTTGGGGATATGGAACAGGTTCGTCGTCACTCAGACGTTATAAGCCGTGCATGTCTGGAGCTGGCCAAGCTTTGCACTTACGAATGTGGTCGTGAGGTTTACCCCTTCTTCATCACTTGTTTATTAATAGGCCTTATGCGCTGCGTTGATTGATACTCAATTGCCGCTATTCCTCATAGCTCTGGAGCGACATTCCACAGCACAGCTTGTCGGCGAAACAGCCCGATATCTAACTATACAAATCTTTCACACCGCTATCCAATACCGCTCCATGTTGTCTCCAGGTGGTGCGGAGGTCCTCACAGCCTTGTTTAGGCACATCGAACCCTCTACGGCGTCTCCCCTTTTCTTCTGTCAGCCTCTCGACCAACCTTTGTCTCCTCAAATTGACCTCCTTTTGGAAGCGATTGATCAACCCAATCTTCTTTGGACAGATATTGATTTTGCTTGTCGACTATGCGTAGGTTTGGGTTCATTAGGGAGAGTTTGCTCGAATCCTCTCGGCTGTGCTTCGTTCATCACGAATCTCTCAGGACGTCGCTTGCCGTATTCGTCAGATGCTCTCGTCTGCGCACTATTGGATGAGGTTGTTGACGCACTGTCATTAATGACCTACGGCAACGAGCCTCCCGCAGGCTACCTTCGATATCCTAGGCCCCCGTTCCCCTTACTTGCCATCGATAGTCCGGTAAATGGCACGAAAGTTCTTCAAGAATCAGATGCCAAGGTCTTCAACTTTCGGTCAGCGCTGTCGCTCTGTGAAGTACTCCTGTATTTGCTGCAATATTACAGTGATGCTGACGGATCTGATGGAATTGCTGCAGTGGCGTCAAGTCATCAGCCGTCCATAAATTACTTAGTCAAAGCATGCATGCGGGCTATACATGTTTGTGTGGGGTTCGAAGAGCTTGCTTTATCTCCGGCTTCCAAACTCGAAAGAGCATGCCTCAGAGTGTTATCAAGCTTGGCGGCTGTAGGTTTTTCGTCTGATCCTACTCTCGCCACACCGATGAATCGGTCTGTTTTGGAGAGGACGGTGCGGGAGATTTTGTGCCAAGGTGGCCTTTCACCAAGGCTTTGCAACACATCTGGTAGAGTTTTGTGTTCTCTGATATACGGCTGGAGATCTCACGAGGTTCTAATTAACAATCGATTTGTTGGCGAATTCCGATCGTGCCTCCAGAGGCTCCGACCAGAGCTAATTGACTGGTTGTCCATGTGGGATGGAGACAGCCAACATATTCGGTGGCTAGTTGTGGGAGGTCAAGAGGTTATGGAGACTGTGTGGGAAGAGGTTTTGTCTCGTGTGGAATTTTGGCTATACAGAGGGCATCCTCGGTATACCTTGAAATGGCTTGGGGTGGTAAGTACAATGTTGGTTGAATGCACGGACAAAAGAGCGGAACTGGAGCGGTTAGACCGGATCATTTCAAACAGATACCTTGACTCTTCATTCAGACAATGGATTCAGAGGGTGTTGCCTCTGTCGCCAGCAGCCGATGCGGAAATTCCAGAGATGGAATTGGTATGGGCGCTGTGTGAAGATCTCTCGGTTGGGAACGCTACAGAACTGTCTCATGGTATCCTCCCTGCTGGTGGTAGTAACACACAGTCACCCCTGAGGATATTGACGATCTCATCTTCGTCAACTTCACCGACTATTTGGAGAATACGGGTGCACTTGACCCTCTACCTACACAACGACCGGATTCTCCGACTTACTGGAGAGGGCGCCTCTCTCCGGAACGAGGTGTCGGTATACGTGACGAAGACCGACAGTCACCAAGTCAAAGTCCGCTCACGGGAGCGTCAGCTGTAAGGAACGGAGGGGGTGGGAAAATTTACACACAAAATGAGTTCAGAAGCGCGCACGGTACGACACGGAATACTTCCAGAGCTCCTTCTGTGCATGTAGATGATTTCTATTCAAATCCCTAGCTATCCAGTAAGTAATGAGATTCGGCTGTATCTTGCTACGTGTGACCTCGGTCTATCTGACTAACTCAAGCGACTTACTTGCGCTTCTCGGCTTCATCGTTTTTGAAAGGGTAGCTGCTCGTGCGCTACAAGTTAGTAGGGAACAAGAATCATGCTGTCGATGTCTGAGTGCTCACCTGGTCAACGCCCGTCTAAACACAAGTCAGTGTATTATTAAGGATGAGGATGTACCTTCCGCGAGATGTGACCCCTGTCAGTCGCAAAAAGAAGACACCAAAGGCCGATGCAAGCAATGACTGCATTTACCATGCAGGCAAAATAATAAGGCATTCCGTTACCCTTCATTGCCTGCCCGTATTGTAGAAAGGCAGTTGCAGTGTGGAACACAAGGCTAATAACCAACGTTGGGACAGTGTATCTAACGAAATTCAGATCTATCAGGCATGCGAGTTACGGTGCAGTGGGATGTGCCTCGTCGGTTTTGGCCCTCAGCGATGACTGCAAAGTTAATTAGTTTCTCGAGGGTGTTATCACCGTCATTGGAACCGAGCCAGTGAGAATGACCACAAGAATTCCGAAAGCACAGAGGGTAAAGGCGAGTGCGCGACACAGATAAGCCTCCAGTGCAGTCGGTTCACGCACGTCCGGAGACAATGTGGCAAGTATGATAGCTGAACCGAGTCAGCTTGAGCCTCTTATGGGATGATACTGGGGGTCAACGCCAACGGGGCAGCCTGTAAGACAGACCAGCCAGCCGAGACATAGGAATAGTAACTGTATCCAGTTAGTCCAGTAACACGTATCTCAATAAGACATACTAGTAAACGTCTTGAGCATGAGTTAGCTGAATAATTATAAGTCGACGTACCCATTTTTTCTCAATTGATTTGAGAGTTCTGTTCTGTTGATGGTCGATGAGGGGCTTTCAGCGGGCAGTTACTGGTGACTCGCGGCCATGACGTCAGAGCTGGAAGCGATATTCTGCACTCACACTACATGATTACGAGACAGTGTTCAAACCTTGTAATCTTGGATACACCGAAAAGTCAATAACAAAACCACTCAAAAACATTAAGATAGTGCTACCTTATCTTGTCAGAGATATATATTACAACTAAGTACAGTCGAACACCTCCCAAATGTACAAGCCCTTCCTTCCTACCCAGTATCTCAACTATATTACATATGTAAACGAAATAGCAACAACAAACAAAAATCTGAGTCGCAAGTAGTGACGATCCTCGCTTCTTGAGTTCCTTACGCATACACGGAGATGTACGTAGCGAGCGCACTTAGTCTATCGTTGGGATCGATTGCTATGTCTTGGTCTTCATTCTTGTCTGTTCGCCTCCGCTTATTTCGTTGAGGTGTGGTGACAGGGGACATCCATTCGGCAGATGAAGGGCGTTCGAGTGCGATTTGTGCGTGGTTTTTGTGAGTTCGAAAATGTTGCCTGGGAGAATTAGCACGGCAAATAGACGAGAGATTACATGCAGTTATCTTGGCGAGAGAATCGTTGCGAGCAGCCCGGCTCGGGACATTGAAAATTCTTCTCCCCAGTATGTATGCGATTGTGTCGCGCTACATGTCCTGATGTTGTGAACGTTTTCCCACAGGTAGAGCATTCGTATCGACGTTTGTTGCCCTTTGAGTGGGTTGAATGATTGCTGCCCCTTCGGCTACCCGCCGACACAAGACTTCCCCTTCCAGAGTAGCTGGATACTGAGGATACCGAGGACTTTCGGGATTCGGTGCCTTGCAAATCGAACTTCGGAATGGTGAAGGAGATCAGATCGTTTACGGGGGGCAAGAGAGGCGATACAGGTGGAATGGAGGGCGATGTCGTCAAGGGCGAGGGGTGAGAATAACTGAAAGAACCACACGATGGGTGAGCTGGCTCGGAATCGAATGTCCGGGCAGGAGATGGAGGGTAGCGCTGATGAGAAGGCAGCGGGCAGTGAAAAGGCAGGCCAAAGGGCTCTTCGTCATCGTTGAGCAGCGAGACTCGGCGTCCTCGAGAATTGCATATAGCAAATCCGTCGAAGGGGACAACGGGCGTGGCAGAGATCGAAGGCAGTCGGATGGTCATGTTGGCATTGATCGATTGATTCAACAACGTTGGGTGCTTTGACGTTGCGACAGAGGGCCGGTGTGAAGTTCGTTGTGTATAAAGCCGCTAGAGGGAGCCAAGGGGGTCCAGGACGTGGTGGAGCAGGATGGGCGGTGTGTGTGGTAATAACCTGTCGCCAAAAATTAGTTGCTTTAAAAAGTTCAGGGACCCGTCGAGCACCTGCAGCCAGCCCATTTACGTCATTCCATAATCTCTCACCCTCCTGCACCAATGGGAGCCAACCTCACCGTCAGTCTCCGTCAGGTAAATGTGTTGGGGCGTCATACTGGCCACATGATTGGCTCCATGGGCGCACCCTGCCAGGGTATCCGGGGGTGACGAGAGGTGCGGAATTTCGTATGCAGAATATATACGATTTAGAGTTTTGCAGTCCATGCGCTCAGAGCACCCACGCTTTCCTTCATATAGCTGCTGTGTTTTAAAATTGATCAGCGTCCATGGCAGATCATGATTCATCCCTTAGACGGCGTCCTTCCCCTGAGCAACAGCTCGGAAGCGAGGTTCTAGTCAAGACATCTGACCCGTATCTGTTTCACCCTGAATATCAACAATTGCAACGCCCGACGGTTTGCAGCCGGGGAGTGTCAGCCACGAACAAATCCGTTCACACTTCAAAGGTTTTCCGCTGTTGGACAACTTCCGGGTTTGAAGTTTTGCCCCATGTCCGTCCAGCCAATGATGATGACGTACGTAAAACGGGATGACCCAAGAACAGGTCGTGTTGGCCACTGTTTATGTCATAGGCTGACTGAAACGCCTTTGAGTTGTCCACCTAACCCACGGGCATGCGCGCCCTGTGCGCTGGTTGTCGATCAGTCAGTCATTCGTAGTCAAGAGGCCCGATGCTGCGTCCGTTGAGCGGGCGCCTGCATACCTACTCGACCCAGTACGGGGCCCTTACCGCATTTGAGAGCGGAAACGTGTCTGCAACATCCTGCGTGCTCTTCATTGCCGGATTGACGGAGGTATGCTCACGATCTTTACGCCTAGTCATTATGCATGATGTTAACGATCGAGGGATACAACGGTACCCCGTATATTCATCTGCTCTCCTCTCAGCTCGAGGGAGTGAAATGGAGTCTTGTTCAACTGCAGATGCGGAGCAGTTATTTGGGCTATGGTACTGGAAGTCTGCAGAGGGACTTTGAGGACATCTCGGCCTGTGTTTCCTATCTACTTGCCAACGCGAAACGTCTGGTGGTTCTAATGGGACATTCCACTGGCTCTCAGAATAGTATCCATTATGTGCTCAGTCGACACAAAAATATGCACTCACCAGCTGTGGGGGGCGTGATTGTTCATTGCTTTTAGTCGACGAGCTGAATTGCGTAGGTACAGGCACCTGTCAGTGATCGCGAATTTATCCGGTTTAAGCTTCACGATTCGCGTTGGAAAGAATATGTTGAACATGCCGCACAGATGATTAAGGACGGGAGAGAGAACGACCTAGTTCCTAGGTCTTACTGGAAATATGTCGGCGGAGCTCCTTGCTCGGCTTACAGATTTAATTCTCTTGCGAGCCCGAACGTATGCGCTTCGTTCTCTGGCCTTCTCGGATGCTGATCTGTAGGGTGATGACGACTTTTTCTCTTCGGACCTCAACGATACTCGGTTAGGTGAGATATGGGGTGATTCTTCTTGGGCAGACACCCCTGTTTTATTGTTGTACGGAGATGAAGATCAATATGTCCCGCCGCACGTGGACAAGCAACGCACGATACATACGTGGGAAAGTATACATCAAAGTGCTCAATCAGGGCCTGTGGCATCTCGAAGTGGCTTCAGAGTTTTAGCGCATGCAAACCATGAGCTTGCCGACGAAAGGTTAGTCCATGTTTCCAGGTCGATTTACATCCTAGAGCCCAGATAGAGATGTGTTCTCTTGTGCTGCAATTCTTAAGCGGTATCGAGGGGTCAAAGTTAAGTTCTGGTTCGACTTTATGAACTCGCTTGCAATCAAAGTTACTTAGATAACCAAAAATCTTGTCCTCGAATTCGAAAGTAGATTACTGGCTTCCGTTCGGGGTAGACAGCACGAACCCTGTGTTTTATGAAATGGAATAGACTGTATCTTTGCCCAACATTGGAACGAGAGATATGTAATTACTGTGCTGGAGTCTACAATGAAGAACTGCAGAGTTCCAGTGAATCTGTGTGTCCATTGAGTTACGGGATCCTTAGGACTATTGCTCAAAATATGTTTATTGGAACGTTTCACTCCAAAGAGAGTGACTATACTATGCCATGTCGTCATATCTGACAATAGATGGAACTGTAGTTAGTTACAGCCGGCATGGTTGTTGAAGGACGTAGTCCAGAAATGTAAGACGGTGAAAAGATGCCTCATTAATCTAGAGATCTACAAGCTAAATAAAGGAGGAAAACCCTAACCCGGGAATCTCCCAGTCCGACACACAACAATGGTATTGTTCAACTGACAGTTTCAAGTTGGTTTGGAGGCGAATCCCTTGACGGACATTATCCCCTTTTGGGGCCCAAAGCAATCGGCTGCTGCTGCTGCAGTGCTACTGCAACTACTACTAGTGCTACTACATCATGATACTTTTCAGGTTCAACTTGAAAGTTGCCACAGCCATTGGGTTCATTTAGAAGTTGAATCTGAACTACTCAGGCTCAGGCTGGTAATCAGTGCTACTCTGTTGAAGCACTGCCACCAGTACTATTATTACCAGAAACTTTCAACTTGAAGTTTGACTGTCATTAAACACTGGCAAGAACTTGAACAGGTTTTCCAAACTTGAACTTAAACTTCTTCAGTTCAAGTGCCAGTGTAAGATATCCTCAGGCTGCTTGCATCTGTCCACTGGCACCGGCAACCCTGTGTTATGTGCGAAACACCAGGGTCAGGGTTTTCCCTCTATTTAGCTTGTAGATCTCTAAGACTCTAGATTAATGAGACATCTTCTCACCGTTTCACTTTTCGGACTCCGTTCCACAACACCCTGACCTCATAACAGTATTTCCAAAACCTGAACAGTTTGAGATCTCAGCCCAACTTCAAAAACTTGTACGGTATGGAGCTGAAGGTCGAAGCGGGAATGAATCAATGGTTACGACCTTCACTTCCGGTGGCATCGGATCTGTCGGTGCACCATAAATTCCCGACTTGAATCAAAAGTTCTCTGTCTCAGCTGCCACTGGCAGTAGCTGAGAAACCGGAATCAGCCCCAAGCCTACTGCCAGTGGTACCGTACCTACTAGTACTAGTACTAGGATCAGTAACTTGAACGAAAAGTCAAGCTGAATCCAACACTGGCCAGAGAGAAACTTGATGCCCTTGCACTCGCACTGGCAATAATGTCAGTAACAGTACAATTGAAGTACAAGAGTACCACTGGCAGTAGTAACAGACAGCCTGAGCTGAGCTGAATAGAATCACGTTAAGTACTACTACTACTAGTAGTAATAGTAGGGTAATAATATGCCATACAAAATTGTTCATACTAGTCGTACTACTACTAATACCTACGATCCAGTATCGAAGTCTATTTTACTACCAGCAGTACTACTAATAGAAGTAATAATTTTCCACTAGACCAGGTCATGCTCAGTCAAAGCCGCAAACAAGTTTAAATCACACCGATCTCGGTATCCCAATACATTAACCAGTCCCCCTGATATCCCACTGGTGTCTCATCTTCGCTATTACTCAGTCTGTACTACCCGCTGTGATGTCATCGCAAGAGCGCCATCGCGATAACCATAACTACAGCGAGCATGGAGCTACAACGGAACTCTGCAGATATACGATCTCCCGCGCTGATGAACGTCGGAAGCACTGTGACTGGCGAAACAGCAGACGTAGATGTGCAATAAGCGGTGACAGTTCTCGTTTTCTTGACCGTGTAAAAACAATCTTCGCACTCGCATTGAGATGGTTGAGCTTGCTGGGTAGGCGAAAGTGTGGGTGTAGCAGCCTGCACGTATATCGTCTTAGTTAAACTTTGATCGTCAACATAGACGATATTAGTCTTCGTGCAAGAACATTCGACATCGACATATGGTGTTGGCGATGGAACGATGAGGAGTTGAAGTACTCGGGCAGTGACTGTGTCTGCCTTTGCAGGATCAGTGGAACAAGGGACGGTGGTGGTGACTGTGGCCGTCGAGGTAACGGTTACAACATCCACCAAGTACTCTGGCGCATATCGGCGTGTAGTAGTCAGTATGATGGAGTTTTGGATATAAATATTGATATTGATCTCAGATGGCCAGGGTGACGGTGGCCCCGGACTCATGGAATATGATGTCGAAGTGAATGGAACATTAAAGGCGTTGGTTTTTCGAGAAGGAGTGGTCGCAGAGCTGGCGCTAGAAATTGGCTTCGTTATTTCCGTCGACGGGTCTGTAGCGATGGCGCTAATACTAGAGGTCGACGTTGAGGTGACAGTACCTGTGGATGTATCTGGGGGAGATGTAACCACGAGGTTATCGTTTGTGCGTGATAAACTGACTGAAGAGGAGACTGAGTCGGTAGCGGAGGAGTGCTGAGATGACCCTGTAGTGACGGAGATCCCTGCAGTGGCCACAGCTCCCAAGATAGTTCTTGAAGTCGACGGCGTGCTCGACGCACTTCCAGAAGATACAATGATAGTGCCGGTCGAGGTCGACAAAGACACTACAAGCCCATCTGCAGTACGAGAGGTACTTGTCGTCGAAGTGGAAGTCGAAGAGGTACCAACGTGAGTATCCGCAGGGGTTGTGAGTGTGGTAGAAGCTGTCGTATAAGGGCCAGAGGCCACAAGGCCATTGACGGTTCGGGAGGTGACAGTTGAGGTCACTACAGTAGTGAGAACACTTGATGAAGCGCCAATTGTAACAGTCGTAAGAACGGTCTCGGTCACAACAGCCCCCGTTGTCGCAAGGAGAACAGCGGTCGTTACTGCCGAAGTGCCGTTTGCGGTGAGAATGTTGCTAATTGCGGTAGAGGAATTGGTGTTAACCTCCGTGAGAGATGTATTAAACACAATCGCCCCGGGGAATGGGTCGTTAGGGGTCATCGCAACGAGAGCCGATCCGGAATGAGTATAATTAGCCTGCGCGATCGCCCCTTGCGAAGTATTGGAATTGAGAACAAGATAGACATACTGAAGGAAGGAAGAACCAAGGACAGATGGGCTGTTGTCGGTAAAGGAAAATGGCGATAGACACATGTCTGCAGTTTCGGCAGATGCTGCGCCAATGAATGCAGAGATCGGAACAGAGATGGTGAGACCGTTGCCAAGAACGAAATCAATCTCGATATCCGAGGTATTCGAGGCACAAGGAATGAGGAGTGTAGAGTTTTGATCAACCTCTCCACTGAAAATTGTGATCATACTGTCCTGCCAAGACTGAGGCAAAATGATACCGTTGACGGTGGTATCAAATACCATCTCGACTTGAGGGAAGGTGACGCCAGATCCACTGACGGTCGACAAGATCTTGTTAAGATAAACCGAATACCCTGAAGATAGGTTGACCAAATCAAACAGGTATAAAGCGCCCTCATATCGAGTTGAATCGATAGCACCGAAGAGAAGCTCGCCTTCGAGAGTGGTTGGATTCATCCAGAGTGAAAAACCAGGAGTTTGGATATGTCCATTGGTAAAGAGAGAGTCGATAAAGGAGGGGAAGGAATTTGTCCCGTCACTGTTGTTCGCGCAACCAGAGAGACCGGCAACACCTCCATAGGGATAGTCGTGGGCGGACGCCAAGACATGCGACCCTCGTATTTGACGTGCTAATCCGAAGTATTGTTTGGGTATGTTTAAACCTGAATTCAATTAGTATTTATTCTCGGAAATTGAAAATACCTCCAATCGAGATAGTGTCTTCGTAAATAACTCCGGACAAGGTGGTAGATGAAATCTCGATCTCAAAAGACTCAGTCAAGTCCGTCGCTGTCTCGGAGAGACTGGGGTTATAGCGGTGAACAGCGGGGTTGGAGTTGGAACATTGATCGGAACTTGCACAATATTGCACATCGGAAGAAAGAGCGGACAGTTGAGACGCGCCGAGATCAAATAGCGTGAGAATTGATGTATCTTGCGAACCAAGAGATATGTTGCCACAATATCCTGAGTCGATCAGTTCTAGTGCGACGACGACACTGATATTCTCGACCGAACGGCGCTCGAGCTGTGAGCTGAGTGAAAACGCGGGAACATGATCATCTGAGGGGTCCGAAGTTAAGGTATTGAAGCTGGTCTCCAGGCGTTTAGGAAGAGCTAGAGCATCGCAGAGCGCAATGAAAATGGCGAACAAGCCCAGCAATGAGCGCATGGTTTTGAAGGAATGACTTGGGTGAGTTTCTTAGAGCGCAAGGAACTGTGCGAGAACGAGAACATATATACGCCTGCATCACGTCTCCCGGACACGCTTTGGATGGGATGTCGGCTCTGTGAACAAGATTGCATTCCATGAGAGCTAAAATTATTTCGTGCTTAGGGAATATTGAGATATCTTCGTGGACGGTCCTGCCAGGTACAGGTGGCAGGCCACGCTGCGTAATGAGGGGACATTGCTGGACGTGTTAAAGCATCTGTCCAGGGGCAGCAGCGATCGGCAACATTCCCAGGAACGCTGTCTGTGGAGCGACCGGGCTGTGCGGGACGTGCAAGAAGCGCGCGAAGGGCATAGAGCCAAGGGGGCACACTGTGCGGATGGACCCGAAGGGGCCATTGCCAACGCGCGAGAGCGACGCCGCCGACTCCTGGACCCCTGGCTGCAGCTGGTCGAAATTGAAATTGACGGCCGAATCGCCTTTGGGCTGTGGTGTGGACAGGAGGTGTGTTGCTTGAGGAGCAGCAATGTCTGAATCGCAGAGCCCGCCTCCTGAGGACCATGAGTTGGAACTCGAGCATCCACGGATCGATGATGACGACGCTGGAATCAGCACGGACACCTCCGGCTCGCTTCCGGGGTCACCCGGCGCCGAGGAGGATACCGACACAATCACAGTCTGTCGCTGGGACGGGTGCAATGAGGATTTGCGGACGCTAGACGCTCTCGTGCGACATGTACATGATGGTGCGCTTCCTCAGGCTACCGGACAACTTATTTCTAGTTCATATTGGCACTCGCCGTCCACGGTACAGCTGTGAATGGGAAGACTGTCCGAGACGCGGCATCACCCAAACCTCTCGATTTGCACTGGTAGCCCATCTTCGTTCGCATACAGGCGAGAAGCCATTTTACTGCAACGTGCCAGGTAGATACTTGCTTGAAAGACCATGCTGACCCTTTGAATGTGATAAATCATTCACAAGATCCGACGCATTGGCCAAGCACATGCGGACTGTTCATGAGATTGAGACCGGGAAGCCTCAAGAGCTACCAACTAAAACGCCGAGCTTACCAGACCACAAGACCAAACGTCGGCGGTCACCGTCGTTGACAGAGGCTGTCGACGAAGATGTGGAGCAGAGATCGGACGCAGACGATCCGGATTTATCTCTCTATTCTGCCCAAAATCGATATAGATACCTAAAGCGGAAACTGCGTTGGGCCACCGAGCGAAACGCAGACTTGAAGGAGGAACTGCATTATGCTGAGGATACTCGATGGCGTAGTTGGGCCGAGAAGGAGAGGCTGCTTGGCCGAGTGCTGGCAAAAGAGAATATAGACTTAGGACAATTGAATACGGGTATCTGATACTTTTTTTCAGGCAACATATCTTAGATCACGAGTTATGAAACTCACGGACCATCGCATTGCCGTAATATAATCCATTAATCATAATTCCATGTAACGCCCGAAAATGCTAGCCAGGGATCTTCTACATAAATGCATATTACACCGTACTCGGCAAAGCTTCTGTTACGCGTATCCTTCTCCGCTTCATATTCGCGCCGCTCATACTGCTAACCTCCGGAAGCTTAGCCCAAATCGAATCGCTGGCGTCGTTCTCCGTCTTGCTCAAAACACTCTCGTCGATTTTCCTTTTAACCGACAAGCCACCAACATCTTGTGATGCCTCAATGACAAGAACACTAGTCATTTTCGTCTTGCAGTAGACCTTGCAGATACTTTCTCGAGTAGAAATATCAAATACACGTAGGAATCTATCGAGACCGACACAGGCAAGACGTCCCTTTCCGCCGGACTTGCTCACATCTAATGAGAGAACGCTTCCGGTAGGTCCAACAAAGTTGCCGTTTGGAACGCGCTTCTCAAGCGAGAATGAGGTTACCTTGCCATGAGAATCTGCAAAAATCACCTCACTAGAATAAGCTCGGTAAGCGGATCGGAAGAACCTATCGCTTGAACCCAACACCATGGACACAAGGGGAGACGAGCCGACCTCAATGTTCAAGATTGGCCGCCGGGAAAGCCCAGTGTCATATACGCGTACCTGTGCACGTCAGCTGGATGTCATGGGAGACTTGTACTTGATGGAATCTGGTGATGACCGCAAGCTTATAGCCAAGACTCTGAGATCGCTTTTGCTCATCCAGAAACTGAAGATCTGATATCCAGATGGGTTGTTTGAGATTGTATTCGTCATTGCGAACGTTTTTGGCTTTCCACATCGTGTCAAAACCAGGATCGGTATTCTGAAATGTAGATTCCGAGGGACCCCAAATTTCCAGGTCCATATCTTTGCCGCCAATGGCGAAGACTCCAATATGTCTAGGATGACATCTCGCCTTGGAGATTGGGCCCTCAAGTTTCTAGCCAGCGTGAGTACTTTCGGAGCAAGGGCGCACCCATTCCGCCATCTGGTCTGATTTTTCGAGTGACGATTGAGTAGTGACTGAATCATTCTTTGCGGGCAGTGTTGCGAATCCATAATATCCGTGATTTGTGCACCAGAACAGGCGGCCACCTTTCTCTTCCAATGCTACAAACATATCGTCGGCCTCGACTCGGTCGTCATGCCGTTCCCATAATGTTTCACCACTTAGAGGATCCAATATTTGCAACGAACCTCCTCGACGAGCGACAGCCACGCCGTACTATAGATCAGTCGCTAGCAAGACGAAGAGGGTGGTGCAAACGTACCGTGACCTTGCCCGATCTCTGCCATTTAGCATGTGCCATGATCTGCACATAGTCGCTGCGGTCGTGCTGCTCGGTACCCGCGACGATGTCGGTCTCAGAGACTGTATGACCTGCCTCGCCTTCGCCAGACACTAGCGAGCATGCTTTTATCTGACCGAGCTCGTCAGCAACCCAGATATCCATGTTGCAGGAGCGTCTTCAGTGCTGAGAGAAAGACGGGCCAAATTAAAAAGCTTTCTTTGCGAATTGGGGGACGAATGGATGTGGTCCGTGGTAGGGCCCGGGCCACACAGTAAACTGCATAATTTACACATATTTAATTTACATATTACGACACTTGACTGATGCTTTACATAAATAGATTAATTACCAGGGCTTTATTCACACAGACCTTCGCTGAGTTCGATCTGGCGGCGGGGTTTAACATGCGGATGACATGGATACGGATGCGCTTGAGGAAGAGTTGCTAGCGGTCCAAGCCATCTTCCCGGAATGCATCTCCAGAGACTCTCGCTCTCCACGGCGACTCACAATACGCCCGCTGGTCGATACTGGCGCCGATGCCCTGTCAGTAACACTGTCATTCTCCGACGACTATCCCGAGCAGCTTCCCTCCATTCTCGCTCAAAGTGGGATCGAGCACTCTCAAATACAACGGATATTAGAGGATTCATGGAGTCCGGGCGAGGTCTGTCTCTTTATGCTTGTCGACAGTTTACGGGACAAATTCAATGCCACAGATACGTCTCGAAATCACGGTACTTCACTTCCAACAAGTCCAGAACGTAGCAGCCTCCCTAACATTCTTTCCAGTGACAGCGACGAGGATAACGAAGTCCGGTTTTTCACCTCGTCTCCCATAGTCGATCGCAAGTCGACGTTTCTGGGAAGAGCAATCGAAGTGCATTCAAGAGCCGAAGCGAAGGCTGCACTCATGTGGCTGAAACAACATAACAAAAAAACCGCGAAAGCTACGCACAACATCGTTGCCTGGCGTATTGTTGAAGATGGGATTTTAATGCAAGGTTGTGCATTCGAGTACTACATTGACCCTATAGATAATGATGATGATGGGGAGGATGCGGCGGGGGGTCGCCTAGCACATCTACTCGATATTATGGTATTATCTCCGTTACAATTTACTGAGTAACAGGATATCAAGAATGTGATGGTTATTGTTAGTAGATGGTACGGGGGAATCATGTTGCATGGAGATCGCTTCAAGCACATCTCCAATGCTGGACGAGATGCCTTGGAAGCTGGTGGTTTCTTGCCAAACCAGATCCAGCCAGGGCAGTCGGTTTCAAAGAAGAAATCTAGGAAGAAGAAATAAGATGAGGCGGCCCTAACTCCCTGATTGATCAATCAATGCTGTGTCCCTATTCCTATTGGTATCTCTCTTGGGCGTTCGCTATGCACTCACTCCGATCCGTCCTGCTTTCTCTTCTGCTTCTTCTGCTTCACTTTTTCAGTGGCCCCGTCGCTATTGCCTCGCGTGCGTTTGGATTGCTTTTGAGGGCGTCTCTTCGATGAATGATTTTCGGCGTCACCCCTGACTTCATCATCCGATTCCGGCGTAGGAGCCTCTGATTCATGTTGCGCAGATTTGATTAGTTCCTGTCTTCGTCAGATAAATCCCGGATGGTATAAACATCGATTTCGGGCTCGAAGGAGCCAAACATCCTCCGCCCGGTTAATCTTTGCGTTTCCGACACATCTCGGTTAACCTCAAAAGCATTGTAACTTGGCTCGTAATATATTTTCGTTCCGGCAATCGGTCCACTGTGAATTTGATTAGCCGATATCAGCGAAAGAAGTTTGGAGCAAAACCCTGCAGCATTGACCTCGCGAACAATGCTAAGATGCCACTGTTGGTCGGAGACTTCCTTTACATGTTGCTGCTGCACTTTTGCGGCGACTTCGGCGTCAAGTCCTCGCTGCATGAACTATAGAATAAGCAGGTACGGGCAGCCAGGAACTACTTTCATGTTCATTAAGTTAGAAGACATCCCTTTCCGCTTCACTGCCTTCGTGGGTTCTGAACTTCCATCTTCCCCATCATTCTGGGGGGTCATGCTTGAGAACTTTGATTGCGAGAACTGGCGGTAATTGCCTTGGCAAATCATTATTTACGAAGAAACACCTCCATTTACGATGTTTATGTCATCCACGGAACGCCAGACAATTTACAAAGCTTCGACTCAACTGCAGAGCCCGACGACCCATTGCACCATGCTTCGTTCAGCTCGATCCCTACGGCTGCCTCCGTCGTTTCTTAGATACCGCTTTTATTCTACAAGTCCAGTGCCGGCTGAAACTCTTGTTACCCCCGAGATTGAGAAAGCCGATCGTACCAAGGAAGTGGAGCTCCGTACAATGCAGGCTCCAAATCGATCCAAGACGTGGGCGCCCTCTCAACGACCACGCAGTGATGCCTTCAATCAACCTAGATTTGAAGGAGCAATCCTTGAGATGCAGGTATTATCACTTTTGTGCCCGCGAAATCTCAATGGGTTTAGCCTCGTCCGGTAGCTGCAATTGACCTTATTGCCGAACAACCCGTTCGATATATTAACGAGAGGATTGCCGTATGTGACGGAGGTATGCTCAAACTACAGCACTTCTGACATCATTAGGGGGAGGACCAAGAGGACATCCGAAAATATTCATCAATGTGGACAAACCTGGGGCGCATGCTTGTGGTTATTGTACATTCATTCATCCTCGGAATTTAACTAACAGAAGGCGGGATAAGGTTTGCCGCGAGTAAAGGCCAACATGAGGCTCTCTCTGCTGTAGGAGCCGCTGCATGATAGGAACTGTGTATAAGATATAATATAACCCCAAGAAATCTAAGCATCTACCCACTACGGCAATTTCGCTATAATCTCGGAGACTCGCACTCGTAGAAAGTCTCCAAAGGCTGGATAGGCACAGGCTTGTCGTCCATAGGCAACCCTGCCCGGAATTTCTGGATATCTTGTATTCTGACTTCTTGCAGCACGTGTGAATATGTGCCATTGCTCTCCTTTGCACTTCCATTCATCATGATCTCCGTCTGCGCCTTGAACATGTCGGCTCCTTTAGTCATAGACTTCGTAACCCGCTCCTGATCATAGCCATGCGATAGAAGGATCGAGTAAAGAGTCTGAGGAAGGAGAGAAATGTCTCCCTTTACGGCTTCTGTTATTTTGGACGGAGGAATGTCATAGCCTTCATTTGTAATGAAAAGCCGAACGCCTTCCGCCAATTGATCCTCGAAGACCGGAACCTTGGTTTCGATCTGAGATTTGACATGAACGACGAGCACACTCCGGTGTGGGGACGATGGATGGATATAGGTATCGACGAATGCTAATAGCTCTGTCTTTGAGATCTTCTTAATATTTGCGATATCTGTTTCCCCTGATTTCATCAATATCCATACATTGTGGGGAATTTACGGTGTTTGAAATCATAAAAGCCGCTGTCAATATGAGACCAATAGCGCCACGATTCTTTGCCCAAGAATTTGGGAGTTTCGCTGAGTGAAAGCACTAAGCTTGCAATATTTGCAGCATATTCTTGTTCGGCCATTTCAGCGATACTTTCTCGCAACAAATCTAAGAACATTTCTATTTTCTCCTCCAGGTGGGTAGGTGGCCTTTCGCTTTGTATAATGATACGGTATCTGAAGTCAATAACAAGCCGTGTTGACCAACATACCCTTCGGTAGAAACAGTTTCTCTTATGCCACTCCAGATGAGGTATCCCAATTGCAATTTTGTTCTTAAGAAATCAAAGGCCTTTTCCCTTCCTATTTGGGACAATAATTGAAGGCAGGCTCGTTTATTCACGTCTGTTACCGACGATACCTGGCATAGATATTCGATACCAGAATTTACATTGTCCGGATTAGGAACAGTCTTCTCAACGATGACTTTGGTGGCTAAGTTGTTAATCAGCATGCACTGGAACGGGAAATTACCGCGAGGCAATATCAAAGAACGAGTGCCCTCCACACTTTCAAAATCAAGCGGCTTGGCTCCAAGATTCTCCTCCACAATTCGGGTGAGCTTGAACGCGTCCTCTTTGTTGGCATTGCCATGAATGAGAGCTTCGATATGCAAATTTGAGAGAAGCTCCGGGATAAATGCCTGAATATCTTTGGGTTCAATCCCTAGGGGCATTAGGGGATATGAACATGAAACAAATACCTTTAAGAGCCTCCTCTTTCTCTTCATTCGTCCACTGGCGAGACGTCAATATATATTTCGTGTAATGCATGGCATGATCGTAAGGGGCATTCAACTTCCAATTCTGTAGCTGTCTTAGAAGGGCATCTTTGATGACAGTGAAACGCTCCTGCTTGACGACATGGTTTCTCATGCCTTGAACAAGTTTTGCGAGAAGCACATGGAGCTTATCGTTGAAGCCATATGCTGCAAGAAACAGTCCATCGGCATCCCTGGTGAGGGAGTATCCCAGTCCTGCTACATCTGCATCATAGCTGTACTCGTTCAGATGATCATCTACAAGTCCAATATAGAGACTGCACAGAGTTAAATATGGACTATTAGGCGGACGTACACTGTGAGCATGGAATGCAACGGCGTATCGTTCGACTTGGGCCTTTGCGTCAAAATGATCTGTAAAGGATGTACGTGCGAAGCAAGAAATAAGTATAAAGTTTAGGAACCCAAAAGGTGTCGTCCTTTTTGAACCATATCCTTTCCACTGGTGTATCTCGTAGGAGGATCGGCTGTTTGGTCGGCTAGATAGTTAAGACCGAAGATCTCGGGAGTTTTACTGTATCAACTTCTTTTCTTTGAACAGTGAAATTCTTCGGAATAAAGGGATTTGGATCGGGCATTCTTAATTCCGGAATAACAGGCAATGTCTTGATGGTCTGCAAAATCAGTAACAGATAAACGCGTGGTTGACCTGTAGTAGTGATTCATCGAAAGGTTTGCAGCTGTACTCAGTTCCGTACCATTCTTCCCGCTCTGGTAAGTCTTCTGAAATCTCCTTCGCAACAAATACAAGCCGGAACTGGTCTGGCCCGAGATAAGTAAGACAGTTCTTGATGGCCTCGTAATCAAACTAAACAAAGTTTTAGTAAGCACAAGCTGGGAGAATATGCCTCGCGAACGAGATGAGGTGCGCTCAGAACCCAATCTGGTGGATAACATCTTTGCATAGAGGTTGCCGTTGATGAAGTGAACTCGGAAGGCTGATCCTTCTCTGCGAAGCGGAAATGGGCCTCATCCATAGCTTTCAGTTCTTCCCAGATCATTTTAAACGTTGAAACTGGCTCTAAAAAGATCAGTTCGGAGACTCGAGACCATACGCTTTTTAAGTAAGTCGATGTACTGAAATACAATTGCTACGACTTCCTTGTAATGTGCTCATGTAAGCTAGTGTGTAAACAAGGGCGATACCAAGTCCTTCCTTCGTTAACGACATAGAAACCTTGAAAAGTTCGGTCCCTGCGTTGATGTGAGTAGGACCAACACCCAACGAGTCAACCCAGTGTTTCGTTGACTTGAGATATGCTAGAAGCGAGCCTGCTCCCTCATACCCGAGGATGTGTGAGATCATATGACTTGGGCGGCTGCGATAATGGGGCCTGAGATCAGGAAACCTGAATACTATTTCTAAATTTCGTCTGTCCTTCACAGGCTTGGCCCTGACCTCCATCTTCAATCAGTTTTGGACGATTATGGGTTAAAAAACCTGTAATTCTTTCTCTGTGTATGGTTTCCCATCGAAATCCGGGGGCTTCAATTCCTTATTTTTGATAGCAGAGAACTTGTCCACAACCCATTCTTGCAGCTGATCTAGGGGCTCCCGTCCTAAGACCACCAATTTCATCAGATTTGCTGAGTAGTATGTTTCATGAAACTTCATGAAAGCCTCTCGTACATCCAAACCCTTTGCTGTTGGTCGTTCTTTCAGAGATACGAGATTTCCAGTTCCGAACGAATTGTAAGGATAAGCAGGATTAGAAAGATGTTTATCTAACTGGAACAGTCGCCATGTATCCGATTGAAGATTCTTTTTATGTTCTGAATCGACCGCTCGCAACTCACGGTCTGTACAATCTGCAAGGAACAAGGGAGCAATGAAGAACTGCGAGAAGCGGTCGAGTGCAGGCTCAAGGAACTCGTGTCCAATCTGAAAGTAATAGTTGGTACTATCTAGGTCTATTTATAAGCACTTGAGGATATGAATATTACCGGTAAAGGCGTTTGAGCTGCCGCTGTGCTCGGCAAGATACTTCTGATAATCGTTTTCCTCAGGATACTTTTTGGTGCCTGTAAGAGGTCAGTCTTGTCAAGATGACGAACGTGCCTAGGAATAAACAGTGTTCTAACGCATGTGCGAGGCCTGGGAAGTCCTTTGGATCACTAAGATGGCCAACGTGGACATCCATGGCAGCGCTAGACTTATCCGTTTTGGGATCGTGTACGAGGAGAACCTCCAGTTTGTTATCAAGTAATCTAACAAAACGATACGAACGATCGTCTAATTCAGGCTTCTCAATATTGGAGGACAAGATCTGGATCCGATGGTTGACATTTTGGTCGTTTGTAGCCATGGTTGCAAGGCCGGCGGAAGAGGATGGCTTAAGCGAGGTTCCTCGGAAAGCAAGGGAAGATAGACTTCCAACCGACGAGCGAAGAAGACTAGAGTTCCCGGAATAGCGAGAAGCTGACAAGACTGGAAGCAGAGCGGTCCTGTTCGAGTGTTTGCAGAGGAGCAGAAACAATGTCCGCATGCAAAATGACCCGGCCGACTTTATTTACTAGCGTCGAGCCGCGCAATCAAATGGGTCATTTCCCGTACAATAGATTCGCACCTCCGGGACTCCATGGGCCCAATCAGGAGCTCCGGGTAACTGACTTGACTCGTAAGGCGAAGTAAAATTTACGCCGAAACGCGAAATCAACCCCCAGGAACAATGGCAAACGATAACAATGCAAAAAGCCCGGAACTGGAATCTGCGCTTGCAGAAATCAATGGCCTGGAAGGGGAAATAGCATTGGCTGACTATGAGCTGCGTAAACGCCCCATCCCATTCTTGGGCACAAGTTTCTAGCTTGCTAATTTCAGTCAAGGAACAAGTGAAACGATTCCAGGTCATATACAGCAAGAGAGACGCAGTAGTCTCCAAAATCCCGAACTTTTGGCTCCGTGTGGTACTTATCGGTCTACGTAGCTCGTCTTACCTTTAGTTCGAATTCTTTTTTGAATCCTCGTTTGAAAACCCCAACATCGAAGATTTCGAGGTACCTAACACTTGGGATGTAATAGTGCTGAAAGACAGCTCTTGGCCCATCTTAAGGCCTTCAAGGTTGCGCGAGACCCTAATGAACCAAAGAATGTCGACTTCACATTCACCTTTGAACCCAACGAGTATCTTGAAGATGACTCTCTGACGATCACGAAAACCTTCTACAATATCCAATCGCCAAACTCGGACGATGATATCACCGCCACCAAGGCTACCCTGAAGTGGAAGCAAGGAAAAGATCTGACAAAGCCAGTTAAAGGCGCTCCTCCCAGCTTTTTCACGTGGTTTGCATTCGAAAAGTTGGGTCATGAGAAAAATGTCCTTCCCGACAGCGATGATCTTGCTGTGTCATTGGCAGATGAAATATATCCACATGCGCACACGATCTTTCAAGAATCTTTTGTAGAAGACGCTGATGAGTTTGACGAGGACGAAGACCTCGAAAGCAATGGTAATTTATTGCGGCACATTGCGGCACATTGGCTGATTAGTAGATGAGGACGAGGAATCCGAGGAGGATGAAGACGAGCAACCAGACGAGCCTGCAAAGAAGCGCCGCAAGGAAAATTAAATGTTCCAGATATCTAGCTGTTGTCCCCTTTATATCATTACAACCATAAACAACAATATGAACAGAATTATAATCAGCGCTATGATGCAGTAGTTGGATTTCGAATCTAGCAATATCAGATAGGATGTAATGTCTTGACAACCTTCATTAGCCTGGATAAATCGTTGAAGCCGTTTGGTTCCCCTTTTGAGTTTATCATAGGTGCCCTCAACTCGTTGATCCAGGTCTTCTAATATTCTAAATCATCAGGATGATCATGGAATGACAGACATGACTTGATCGTCTAGTTCCTCTCCCATTTCTCTCGCTTGTTCTCGAAGATTTCCGACGGTATAACTGACTCCTTCAAGTTGCTCGTCTTGATCTCGCATGAGTGTTTGTTTATGAAATTCCTCGAAATCGCCATCTTGTGAATTGCGATCACCATTCTCGGCATAATAGCCATCTGGATAAATTGGCTTCGGTGACACCAACTACAGATAAATAATGAACTTGAAGAGAAGGCACAGGAAACCGACCTGATGTGAATCATATGTTTTTGTGGTCGAATCCCTCAAATCTTCCACTTGATCCCTCACCTGCTCGACAAATCCACGTCGTCTGCGCACTTCTTCAACGGATAGACCATACCGGGATGGGTCAGTTTCCACCACAGTCACCGAGTCATCAAGGTCATCCAAATCTGTCAAGTCTTCTAGTATCGCCTCTAAATCCGCCTTTGTATTGGCAAGCTCTGGCGAAGTGTATGGATCGGCGACAGTATCTCGTATCCGGCTGTACGAAGCTAACAGGGCCTTTGCTTGCCCGATTTTGCGAAGGACGTCTCTACGGCATCAGCACAACACCTTGCAGCATCGTTACTCTTTCACAACATTGAAAGGGTCGTCCATCGAACGCTGAACTATGAGCCGTCAGGTTGGGATTTCGAGCGTCGTCAGATTAGCGTCCCGGGTTTATTTATCTACTTATTTTCAGGGTAAGGGGAGTGGTCTTGTTTTGGCAGCGCGTAAACAGTAATCGACATTTAACAGCTCGAAGGTATTTCCAGTTCACCAACGAGCCAACTTGGAAGCTTTGCCGCTGTGGTGCGTGAAGACCGTCCGTGGAGAGACAGGCTTTCTTCGACATGTATCCTGGCGACCAGCATCTTCCGGCAAATGACAAGTCTGGCCAGGCAAACCCTTTTACTGTTCAGCAACCGTCCATCACGAGGATGAGCGCCCAAGAAATCGCTACTTTGCAGGCCAAGTTAGATCGACAGCTCGGGCCTGAATACATCTCCGATCGTCCAGGTGCTGGAGGAGCAAAGGTGCAATACCTAGAGGCATGGAAATGTATCAATCTTGCGAACGAGATATTCGGCTTCAACGGCTGGTCCTCGAACATCCAAAATATCGCCGTCGATTATGTAGATGCCCTCTATGTCCAGTTATAACAGGTTAGATGGATGAAAATAGAGAAACTGGTCGTGTGAGTCTGGGTTTGTCGGTCGTGGTCCGCGTTACACTAAGAGATGGTGTTTTCCATGAGGTACATGCTCATTGCTGATTAGCTTACCGTTCAAGGATATCGGATATGGATCTATCGATAACGCAAAGAATAAAGCTGCAGCTTTCGAGAAGGTAGATTGGCAAAAATCCAGCACTTACTTTTCTAGTGCAAAAAAGAAGGGACTACGGATGCATTAAAACGGGCTTTACGAAATTTTGGCAATGTACTTGGAAATTGTCTTTACGACAAAAGCTATCTTCGTGAGGTTTCGAAGATCAAATTGCCGCCGGTATTGCCGCCAATTATTCGACTAATACTTAGCCCCGCTTTGACGTGAATGATCTACACCGTCGACCTGAGTTTGCACCGTCTTCTAAGGGAGCTGTGCCAAGCAGAGGCGGCCAGTTGGAAAAGCGACACCCTGTGACCGTGTCAGCAGCCCATCAACAAAGTGTGTCTACATCAACCCGCGATGCAAACCGTTTACTGGGCGAAGATAAGGTGTTCCAAGATCAGTTTGATGGTATGATGTTTTTATGAACACCAATGACAGGTTAGACGACTATTTCGACGACTATGATTTCGAGGACCGGCCGGTTTTAGTAGAAAGTCCGCGCCTCAATGAATTCGATACTAACACGTATATTCCTCGAGCGCACTATATATTCTAATATTATAGCCTCCCTTCGATTAC
>Ga0182024_10005550_pt1 | contig 28240 bp, 28 predicted proteins | sample P32metaG_FD_120480 | JGI IMG/M metagenome (GOLD analysis project Ga0182024, IMG submission 120480) | Permafrost microbial communities from Stordalen Mire, Sweden - P3-2 metaG (Illumina Assembly) | ecosystem: Environmental > Terrestrial > Soil > Wetlands > Permafrost | place: Sweden: Stordalen...
CCGTGTCAACCGCCGAGCCGGTGCGCGCCAGCCAGCGACTCCGTCCGGCGGTGCACCTATTCGCTCGGCCGGTGTCCCGTCGTCAACAACTTACGCGTCGACTTTTGCGCCGGAAAGTAGCTAATGACAGAGGAGAAAGTCGCTGATCGTCTCGAATCCCTCGAAGATTGAGGAAGACATTTCTCGGCCTTAACTGCAAAACCTCCAGGTCCGGTTCCTCAGCGTGGTGAACGCCACTTGCCATGCAGCCGCGCACTGATTTGACTGGAGGTGCCGAGCCCCTTGGCTCGCAGGGACTCTGCGGCAACGAATTCAAGCTGTTCACCAACGGTGGATTCAAGGCGCCGGAAGGCCCAACAGCTGATCCGGTCCTCTCCATCTCCATCGTGGTGCCAGAGCTCAGCGCGCCAGACCAGACCGTCGCCTCGACGAGGCACGGCGTGAGTAGGACGCAAGGTATTGTTTCCGATTAGATACCCAGGAATCTCGAATTCAGGTTCGAACCAGTGGTCAAGCGTCTCGACTTTGATCGGCAACTGTCGTTCTGCGAACTCCGCCGGATAGCCACCGGGACCGACGCGCAGATTCAAGGAACCCCTTTGGAGGCGTTCAGGCCAGTCGTCCGGCGCCCGTTCCAGGCGTGTGCGTCCGGGGATGTCAAGAATGCTGAATCCGCCTATGCCGTCCACGACTACGCCCGCGAACTGAATCACGTCGGCGTGCACCACCTGAATCCTAACCCGAGCGAAAATCCTGGGGACCGCGTGCGAGCCGCCCCAAGGCATGGTCCACGGGGATCGGACGAAGGGTCTTCGGCGAGTTCGAACGGCTGGACCATTCGCCGTAAATCGGTCCGCTGGCCTGTAACACGGGTTGTGACGCAACTGCCGATTGTGACGTAGGAATATGGCTGTCTACCTCGATCGAGTGAGGAGCTACGAAGCGCGACAAGTGCTTGTCGGTCAATCGCTTGGTAGCATTCAGTAGCATTCCGTCACTTTTTCTTGGATCTGCTGTTAACCGGAGGGTTGCTGGTTCGAATCCAGCCCGAGGAGCCAGCCTTCACGAAACGCTCGCTTCGCTCGCCGCGACGGCTGGCGAGTCTCGGGTGCCAAGGCGCCGGCATCCCTTTCGCGGCGCGAATGATATAACCCGTTTCTTGCCTGGCGTGCGAGCGACCTTCGACGACATCCGGCGTGCGTTTGCACTCCTGAGCGTCCCCTCCCGCTGGCGCTGGGCTGGCCTGCTGCCGCTCGCGCTGTCGGGGGCCGCAGCGGAAGCGATGGCGGCGCTCGCCGTGTTCGCGCTCCTGCGCGTGATTGCCGACCCGCGAGCTGCCGGCCGGCTGGCCCTGACGCCGTTCATGACACGTTGGCTGACCACCGGCGATCCGCACGGGGAAGTCATGGCTTTCGCGGCCCTGCTGGTGATCGTCTATGCCGTCCGGAATGCCCTGCTGACCGCAAGCGCCTGGGCCCGCGCACGCTTGGTGTACGGGTCGGTCGAGGAGCTGTCTCGCCGGACGTACACGGCATACCTGCGGGCGCCCCTGGCGCTCTCTCGCGGGAGGAATCCCGCCGCGATGATCGAACGCGTGCAGCGCGCGTCCGAGGTCGTGTCCACGATGGTGCTGGCCGCAGTCCTGAACGTGGTCGCGGAGGCGCTCCTCGTGGCAGGCCTCGTGCTGCTCCTCGCCTCCACCGCGTCACGCGTGACCTTGCTGGCCGTATCAGGCACCGCGCTGCTGGTGCTCGTGCCTGGCCTGCTGACGTCGCCGACCTTCAGCCGCTGGGGACAACGGGAGCGGCGGCTCCAGACGGCGATCCTTCAGCAATTGCACGAGGGACTGGGAGGGCTCAAAGAAGTGAAGCTCCACGAGCGGGAGCCCTTCGTCGAGGCGCGCTTCACGTCCCTCCGCCAACAGCTGTCCGCGATACAGCGGAAACGAGATGTCCTCACCGAAGGGCTGCGCATGGGCGTGGAAACCGCCTTCGCGCTCGTGCTCGTGCTGGTGATCGTCGTCCTGACGCACCGCGCGGACCAGGGCAGCGACGTCGTCTCGCTCCTCGGGCTGTACGCCTACGCCGGGTTCCGGCTGATCCCTTCGATCCATCGCATCAACCTCAATCTGAGTGGCCTGCGCTATGGCCTCCCGTTTGCGGCCGATCTCGCTGACGAGTTGTCGGCACTGAATGCGATGGACGCAGACGATCACCGCGACCGTCATCAGGCGCCGGCGTTTTCGACGGCGATCGTCCTGCAAGCCGTGAGCTACGCCTATGAACCAGGCAGTCCTCCGGCGGTCGTTGACGTGGATCTGACGATTGAACGAGGGCAATCGGTCGGCATCATGGGTCCGACAGGCGCCGGCAAGAGCACGGTGCTCGATCTGCTGCTTGGACTGATCGAACCCACCAGCGGTCGCGTCCTCATCGACGGCGAGGACATTCGTCGGGCACCGCGCGCATGGCGGAAACAGATCGGGTACGTGAGCCAAGCACCCTATCTGCTCGACGACAGCCTGAGGCACAACATCGCCGTCGGCGTGCCCGGCGATACGATCGACGAGAGCCGCCTGTCGGCAGCCGTGTCGGCTGCGCAGCTCGATGCTGTCGTGGCGTTGCTGCCACGCGGGCTCGATACCACGATCGGCGACCGGGGCGCGTCCTTGTCCGCAGGCCAACGGCAGCGAGTAGCCATTGCTCGCGCGCTCTACCGGGATCCCGCCGTGCTGGTCCTCGACGAAGCCACGGCGGCTCTCGACCTCGAGACCGAGCGCGAGATGACCCGCGCGATCGAGTCCTTGCAGGGTACGCGGACGATGATCGTGGTGGCGCATCGACCCTCAACCCTCCAGAGCTGCGATCGCATCGTCGTGCTTCGGAGGGGACGGGTGGTCGCCACGGGGTCCTACGCCGATCTCCTGATGAACGACCCCTACTTCCAGGGGCTCGTTGGGGCGGATGAAACCGGCTGACGATCGTGCGCCGGAAGCGGTGAGGACCTTCGGCCCACCCAGTAATTTCCAAATCGCGCCATTTCTGTGAATTGGCTCAGATCATCGGACGGTAGCCGCACATCCCGGAATGCGTCCGTCGAGACCACTTCAACGATCCGGAATTCATCGCTCGAGGAGAATCCACTCTCGGCGACCGTCTGATTCTCGATGCCGTGCCGGCGCCGAAAGACCAGGTCGTAGTCGTTCCCGACCTTGAAAATGAAGTGTCCGGCCTCGGTCCTCTGCCAGGAGGGCACCGAGAGTTCATAGCCAATCGGCGCCGCGGTCCTGCCACTGGCCTTCAGCGTCGAGGCCAGATAGTCGATTGCGGCGAGCCGCTCCGATGTTCCGCCGTACCCTGAACGACGGATCTCCACGAGGCCCTGCCGTACCGCACCCAGCGGCACAATTGCGACAAGCATGGCGCACTGCGTGGCCACGATGAGCGGCCTGCGAATGCGTACACGAGGCAGGATCCAGAACACGGAGAAGCCAATGAGGTAGGTCTGCAACAGCCAGAACCACCAGAATCGTCGGCTTGGGTCGTCCGCTTCCCGAAGCACCAGGATGAGCATCAGGAACCACGGGACCACGAGCGCGAGTCCGAGGAAGCGGTGGAGATCGATGGCCGCCTTGTCGCCGCGCCTGGCGGATACGCGCTCGATCAGGCGCCGGCCTCGCGTGGTGGCGAATGCGAGACCCACCACGCTCGCGAAGAACAGGACGCCGGCACGGATCGGTGAGAGCGATCGCGCGAAATTCATGAACAAGCCATGCGCGATCGACGAAGGGATGCTCATCGCGTGAGTCGCCGGCCCGGACGACGTGCTGCCGTCGTGCACGCTGGCACTCGCCGATCCCGTGACAAAAGACCGAACGTCGAGACCGGAACGACCGACCTCATAACCGAGGTACGGCGACCACACGAGGAGCAGGACCACCACGCAGGCCATGACGGGCCGCCATGCGATCGTCGGACGGTAGATGATCCACACGGCGACGAACAGCACGCCCAATGGAGCGATTTCGAAGAAGCAGTACAGGCCGAGCAGATACATGCCCAGCGCTGCGGCAAACGCACCCCGGCGTGCGTCCAATGCCCAGCGCTTCAGGAAGTACACCGTCCAGCAGTAGAAGAACACGTGCGCGCGCGGCCACAGTGACGTGGCGTAGAACATGCCGATGCTCGAGTACGAGAACATCGCCACTGTGCCAATGGTCGTGGCGAGTCCGAATCTCGTGCCCAGGAGGAGCGCCAGTCCCACCACTGTCCCCGTGAACAGCATCGCGCTGCCGAGCGCGCCCGCCAGACCGGGCTCGCCCGGAAACAGCCGGGCGCCGGGCACGTAGAGCCAGCCGTAGCCCGGTGGATTGAACGTGCCCAGGCTGTTGATGCCGCCCTTGACCGGTACCAGTCCTTTGTCGACGAGATTGGCGGCGTTCTCGTAATCTGGCAGGATGTCGTAGGACACCCAGAAGTTCCGGAAGCCTGCCTCGGCTGCCGCCAATGCGGTCAGCACAATGAACGCGAGCGCGCACACGAGCACCAGCCGGGGGCGATGTGAATCGGCGGATGGACGGGTGCCGTACACGTGAACGCGATGATAGGTTCGCACGCGAGCCCGAAGTCAAGGAGCGGATCGATCGATCTCGCTGCGTCGACCGGCGTGTTGGCTGAGGAGAACGAAGGTTGGCGGACTCTGGACACGTCGTGAAGACGCGACTGCGGCGAATCGTCTCCGAGCTCGCACGCGATCCGGTGCACGCCCTCACGTTGGCGCGGGACCGGCTGGAGACCACGCTCATACGGCGACAGGCGAAGGCGTCACTCCGGTGTCTTCCCACGCCTCGCCCGCCGTACTCCTCGATTGACGAGCGGATCATGGCCGTCCACTGGGTTCATCGCATCCCCCTTCCGGGCGGCAAGGTCACGCCAGGCGATTGGGACACGGGGACGGCCCTACGACGACTGCACTTGCCCGACGATCTGTCGGGAAAAACCGTCCTCGACGTCGGCGCGTGGGATGGCCTGTATTCATTTGAAGCCGAGAGGCGCGGCGCGAAGCGGGTCCTCGCCACCGACCATTTCTGCTGGAGCGGCGCCGGGTGGGGCACTCGATCGGGATTTGACCTGGCGCACGAGCTGCTGGGCTCGAAGGTGACAGCGCGAGACATCGACATTCCGGATCTCTCGCCAGCGTCCGTCGGTATTTTCGACGTCGTCCTGTTCCTCGGCGTCTTGTACCACCCTGAAGGAGCCGCTGGCGGCTCTGGAACGGGTCGCGTCGGTGACCGGCGGGATGCTGGTCCTCGAGACGCTGGCTGATCTGACGTTCATGCGGCAGCCCGCGTGGAGCTTCCATGGAGGTCGCTCACAGCCGTTTGCGATCTATCGGCACTGGCGGCGCGACCCGACCACATGGTTCGCGCCAAACGAGGCGGCGGTGGTCACCATGCTCGAGCACGTCGGCTTCAAGAAGGTCCTGCGGGTGTTTCCCACGGCCGGCGTGTGGAGACGCATCGTGCACTTCCTCAATGCGTTCGTACCGTTCTTCACCGTCCAGAAAAACTACCGCATGGTGTTCCACGCCTGGAAGTGACGGTCCTCGGCCAGCCGCCAATGCCGTCAGCACAATGAACGCGAGCGCGCACACGGGCAGAAGCCGGCGGCGATGTAGCGTTCCTGACTAGCTGCGTCTGGGGCGCAGGCGAGCCAGCACCGGTCGTTCGACGCGCTCGTAAAAGGTCACGCCCACGGCCACCGCGAGGACGATGATGAGCGTCGTCGTGCACGCTGGCCCGACCAGTGACGCAACGCCGGACGCTACCGAGGCCTTCGCCAGCAGATCGAGCAGGGCGTAGTGTGTCAGGTAGATGGAATAGGATGCATCACCCAGCAGCATGAGCAGCGCGGGCATCCGCGCCCCGCTCGATCGCTCCCATTGAACGGCACCCCACAGGAGCAGCATCGACGACACGCCGTAACAGACAATCGAATGCCTCTGGCTGAAGTGCCGATGCAGGATGTGCTCGCTCGCGCCGCTCAGCAAGAAGAGCCCCGCGCCAACGATGGCGAGTGTGCGACCGCGATTCGCGCTGCCGAAGCGCAGAGCATAGGCGACAGCACCTCCCATCGCGAATTCGAGGTTGTAGGGTGAAAAGAGGAAGCCGCCGAGCGGCCATCTGAGCCGACCGGCGGTCAGCAAGAGTCCGACGTGCCACGCCGCCGAAAGCGACAACCACGTCGCCCACAGGCGGTAGGAATAGCGCCGACGCAAACAGATCGCCAGGCCGAACATCGCGTAGAAGAACACCTCGTGTGTGAGACTCCACGCGGCCCCCACCACGGGGTTGTCGTTCGGGTCCAGCAGCAGGAAGGCCCTCAACAAAACCATCAGATCGGCGGCGTGACGCGGCGCGCCGAAGTAGAGAGGCGCGAGTATGGCAGCCACGATCCAGTACAGAGGATAGATGCGGACGAAGCGCCGAACGAGGTAGGGCCTGAGGCGATCCGGAACGCCGACGTCGCGGCCATGCGCCAGGACGATGACGAAGCCGCTCAGAACGAAGAAGAAGTCAACGCCGCCATAACCGAACATGAAGAAGTCGGCGAGGAATTCGTGCTGGAGGTAGGATTTGTCGATGCTGGTCGCGTGGAACAGAACCACCAGGAGCGCCGCGGCGCCTCTGAACACCTGTACAACCTGGAGTCGACGTTCCGCTGGAGGCTCCCTCAGGCCTTCTAAGATACACATGAACCGGCGTGCAGCGATATCCTGGCGTGCGACGCCGGTGACGCTTCAGCGCCAGCGGCCATGAGGTCCGTGGGGTTCTCCCGCACATACCGCAGCGACGTGCTGATCAGCGGGTCACGCTTTCTCTGCGCGCTGGCGGTGAGGTGGCCGCACCTCATGCTGCTTCCGGCATTCAGCGATGAGAGCCTCGAGGTGCGTTGGGCCATGGACATCGCGATGGGCCGGCGGCTGCCCTTGACCGCGTACGATGCCTACGATGGGCCGCTGTTTCCCTATCTCATCGCGGCCGGATTCAAGTGCTTCGGCTTCACGCTGGCGGTGCCGCGAACCATCATTGCGGTGTGTGGCGTGCTCACCGTCCCGGCGACATTCTGGTTAGGCAGGCTGATGGCGGACCGATGGACGGGCGTTCTGGCCGCCTGTCTGGCCGCCACCTCGCCGGCGCTCGTTCTCTATAGCAGTCACTATGCCTGGTCGAATTCGCTCACGCCCCTGTTCGCGACGCTCGCGTTCACGGCCCTCTACGTGGGCGTCGAGCGGAGAAACAGCGCCGTCCTGAGCCTTGCGGGTGTTCTCGCGGCCCTCACGATCCAGACGCATCCCTTGACGGCGGTTGTGTTCGCCGGAGCCGCGCTGTGGCTGATCCCCTGGCGGCGTCGCGAGAGCGGGTTGAGCCGTGGACAACTCTCCCGGCTGGCGGCATGGTGCGTCGTCGGCTATGCCCCGATGATCGCGGCGAATGTCCTGAGGCCGTTGATCAGTGCGCGCCTCGCGAGCCAACGCACGTATGCGTTTGCGCCGACCCTGCATCCAGGGGAATATCTGTCGCGCCTGGTCGATCTGATACGAACGTTCGTGGACATGCTGGCCGGGGGGCTGGCGTTCGACCGCGTTCCCGCGTCACCGGTGGCGTTCGTCCTGGCTGGCGGAGTGCTCCTGTGGATCGTGGGCGTCGACTGGGTGAAGGGGAAGGGCCTGGTGGCGTGTTGGATTGTCTCGACGATGATCGCCCTGCCTATTGTGGTGAAGCTGTTCATCCCTCGTTACCTGGCGTTCCTCCTTCCGGTTTCATTTGTCGCGGCGGCGTCGGCGATCGGCCCAGCCCTTCGAGCCATCACAGAGGCCCACGCCGCGTCCTCTCACCGAAGACGGCGGATCGCCGGCACCTTCGTGGCCTGTACCGTCGTGCTCGTGGTGTCGGCGTACCCGTTGCGGGCGATGCAGCGGTACACGACCTCGGCGCTCGCGAATGGGTTGTCCAACGAAGGCTACTTCCGTCTGCGGGACGTCCTGACCCAACGTCACGCGTGCGGCCGGCAACTCCTCGTCGAGGAGGCCGACCGACCGCTGACCGGTCCGTCATGGGTGGGACTGTATGCCGTTGACTACGTGCTCTCGCTGAGCGGCTGCGAGCACCAGTTCCTGACCGCGGAAAAGACAAGGCTCGCCCTCGCGGACCAGGACGAGGCGTGGGTGGTGTTGTCGAGCGACACCGCCTCCCGGTGGCCAACGCCGTGGACGCTGAACGCTGAGTTCGTCTTCGGGGCACCCGCTGGCTTCGAACGTGTGCCCCTGACGTTGTACCGGGTGCGGCGCGCCCGGCGCCCGTGAGAGCGCTCGCGCCGGCCATCCCGCACCGATGAAGATCATCAGCGCCAACGCGCCCTATGGAGAGGGTGGTCTCGGAGGATTCCTGGCCACCGTCGTGGAGGAGGCGCGCGCGACTGGCGAGTTGGCGTGCTACTACTCCTTCGCTGGTCGCGCCAACGACCCGTGCGGCAGGACGATCTCGCTCGATCGGTGGGCGCCGCTGCTTCGGCTGCCGCCCTGCCGATGGCACCATTCGTGGCGTGAATGGCTCGCCAGCGAATGGTTTGACCGTGCGGTCGCCCGCCGGCTCGCGCCCACCGACGTCTTCCACGGTTTCGGCGGATCGTGCCTTCGAAGCCTTCGTCAGGCGCGACGGATCGGCGTCGGCGAGCTGACCGTCGAATCCGCCACATCGCACATCGACAACGTCTGGCGCCAGCACCGCGCCGCGGCAACGGCGTATCCAATCGAAGAAAGCTGGCTGAGCGCCGCGTCATATCGCAAGACGCTCCGTGAATATGCCCTGGCCGACACCATTGTCGTGAGCTCTGAGTATGCGCGGCAGAGCTTTCTCGTGCGAGGTGTGCCCGCATCGAAGCTGAGGCGCCGTGTCCAGACGGCCGCGCGACGCTTTGCGCCCCCGCCGGCCTGGCAGGCGCACTCGGGCTTCAGGGTCATCTATGTCGGCAGGTTGCAGGTCACCAAGGGAGTGCCGGTCCTGATGGATGCGTTCGCGCGCCTCGAGGATGCAGACGCCACGCTCACGCTCGTGGGCGGAACGGCCACCGAGCAGATGGATCGGTATCTGCGGAGTCGGCTTGCGGCCGACCGCCGCATCACGATCGCGCCTGGCGATCCCCTGCCGCATCTGCATCGGGCCGACGTGCTGGTGCACCCCACCTACGAGGATGGGTTTGCGTTGGCGCCCATGGAGGCGCTCGCCTGTGGCGTGCCGGTGCTGGTGACCGACGACACCGGGATGAAGGAGCACGTGTCGAGCGGACAGAACGGCTTCGTGCTGCCGACTGGCGATGTGGACTCGCTGGTGGAGCATCTGAGAGTGATTCGTGCTCGTCCCCTTCGTGGTACCTTTCAGCCTCCGCCGCCGGCGGATCCGCTGGTGTGAACGATGCGACTGCTCTTTTGCCTTCCGACCACGGCCCTCAGCGGCGGCGTGAAAGTCATTTTCGAACTTGCCAATCACCTCGGCGAGGACGGTACTCAGGTTGACGTCTTCTCTTTTGCCGGAGCGCCGACTTGGTTCGGATTGCGGGCCCGCCTGCTCGACACGCGTGACCTCGCGACCGTCGACTTCGACGCCTACGATTTCGTCGTGGTCTCCAATGCGTTCTTCGTGCCCCTCGTCTTGCCGCGCGTGCGCCGGGCCGTGGTGATCCTGTTGTGCCAGGACTACGAAAGCTTTCACCATGCGCGAGGGGAGCGAACCTATGCCGACTTCACGACTCCGTCGCCCGCCTTCGACGATATCTACCGCCTGAACATTCCGCTCGTGGCCATCTCGAGGCCGGTCGCCGATCTCCTGAAGCAACACACCGGACGGTCCGCGTACTACCTGCCCATGGCGATCGATCAAACAATCTTCCGCCCGCTGCCGCGGAAGGCGGCGAGCCGTCGAAAGCGCATCCTGCTGGTCGGAAACTACCTGATGCCCTATAAGGGGATGTCGGACGGATTGGCGGCGCTCCGCATGCTGGCAGCGGAGATGCCGGTCGAGTTGGTCATCGCCACCCAGGAGCGCCGCAGCCGTGCGTTCTTCGACGATCTGTCATTTCCGGTCGAGCTGCATTTCTGCCCAGAGGAGGCGGCGATGCCCGAGATCATGGCGAGCTGCGACGTCTACTGTTGCACGTCCTGGTACGAAGGGCTCGGCCTTCCGGCTCTGGAATGCTTCTGCTGCGGCGTGCCGGTCGTCTCGACCCGCACCTACGGGGTGATGGACTACGGGGTCGACGAGGAGAACTTGTTGTTGGCCCGGCCCAACGATCCCGGAGACCTGTGCCGACAGTTGCGGCGTGTGCTACAGGACACCAGCCTCGCCGACAGGTTGCGGGATGGCGGCACCAGGACCGTGGCGTCCGCCTATGACTGGCCGACATCGGTCCGCAGGTTCAAAGAAATCCTGGGACAGATCGGGCACTCGTACGCCGGCGCCGGCGTCGTGAGCGCGGCGGCCATGGAAGCATTGTTGGCGCGGCTGGAGCAGGCCGGCGCTCTTACGCCGATTGAGGTGTTCCGGCGCTACGAGGATCTTGCCGCGGAGCTCGACGTGGTGATTCGCGGGCTGCTCGACGAAGGGCCAACGGTCACGGCATTTGAGTCCGTACGGCGTCTCCGTGACGAGTTTCGCGTCTATCTCGAGCACGAGGGCACGCAGTACTACAGCGCGTTTCGGGCGAAGTATGATTTCTGTGGCCTTCTCTTGAGCCTCCGCGCCAGCGACCGCTTCGTCGACTACCTTTCACTCGTACTGGAACAGAGCCACGAACGTGCAGCGCACACTCCTGCTACACTTTCTGAAATTCGATATCCAGTCGTCTGAACCAGACGCGGGCGTCTGGATCGATCGACTCTATGCCGACAACGACCTTCGGGCGTACTTTCCCGCGCACGAGGCGACGCTGCGTTTGTCCATCGAGCGACGGGACACCGCCCTCCTGCCGTCCGACATGCCGCCTCCGGGCGCCGTGTTTGCCGAGACCAACTTGTGCGGCGTCCCATGCTTCTATGCGGACGGCCGCTTCTACGCGGCCAGAGAGAGTGAGCTGAGGCTTCGCCTCGAATTCGACCTCAGGACGAGTACGATCCGCGCCCAGGTCGGCGGCGCCTACCTCGAGAGTGGTCAACATATCGTGACCGATCTGATTCGGCCGATTCTTCAGAGTTTTCTCTTGCCGTTCTACCGTCTCAAGTCGCTGCACGGCGCGGCCCTGCATGGGCGGGGGCGCACCATCTTCCTCGATGGGCCCGGCGGCGCCGGCAAGACGACGACCGCCATGAGCCTGGCAAAGGCGGGCTACGACGTGCTGTCCGACGACGGCCCGCTGTTCACCGTGGCCGACAACAAGACCTATGTGCTCTCGTCACTCGACTTCGCGCATGTCACGGAGCAGACCCTGCGTCTCTTTCCGTTCCTCGAGCCACTGCTGGTCGGCGGGAAGGATAGCCGCGGCAAATATGCCATGAGCCTTCGGCCCTTGCAGCAACGGTCTTCGTCGCAACCCTTGACGATCACCCACTACGTCCGTCTGCAGCGAGGTCCCGTCGCGACACCGCGCCTCCGGCCGTTGGACAAGAACGAGCTGTTTCGTCATCTCATCGACAGCAGCATGGTGGTGTTCCGACCCGCGCCCTTCCATGAGCCTGGCCAGTCGTTCAAGGCCTATAGCCAGGGGATTCTGGACCTGATCAGCCACTTGGTGCGGGATGCCGACGTCTACGATCTGGAGTTTGCCGATCATCATCTGCCGAACATCCCGGCGCTGCTCGAGTCCGTGTAGCGCATGGCCCCGCCTCTGATCGACGTGGTCATCGCCGCGCACAACGAAGCCAGCTACCTCGAGAAGTGCGTGGAGGCGCTCCACCAACAGAGCTACGGCGCCGGTCAGCTATCGATCTACGTCGTGGACAGCAACTCCACGGATGCGACCGCCGAGATTGCGCGCAGCTGCGGGGCGATCGTGCTGGAGGAGCGGGCGCCAGGCGCGGCGGCCGCGCGCAACCGCGGCATACGCGCAGGGCGCGGCGAGCTGATTGCGCTACTCGACGCGCATTGCATTCCTGATGTCCACTGGGTGACGCGGATGGTCGAGCGGTTCGCCGATCGACGGCTGGGCGGTTGTCAGGGACACATCGACAACCGCGCTGTCGACGCGCGGATTCAGCGATACCTGTCGTCCAGCGGGGCGCTTGCGAACGAGCGCGTGCTCGAGGATACGGTCGCCGGCAAGCGGAATCTGTATCCATGGATCCTGAGCGGCAACAGCATGTATCGTCGCCGCGCCATCGAAGAGGCCGGATTATTCAATGAACGGCTAACCGCGTGTGAGGACGTGGATCTTGCCTGGCGGGTCTTCCTGCTGGGCTATCAGCTTGCTTACGAACCGGCGGCGACCGTTGTGCACTATGACCTGAACACGTGGCACGGCTTCGTGGCGAAAGGCCGGAAATACGGTGCCGCCGCCGCCACTATCGCACAGGCGTACCGCGCCCACGGGGCCTGGAACAAGTTCGCGCCGCCGCAGTTGTGGACCCGTAGCGCGGAGCGAATGCTGGTGGTCGGTTACTACTGGCTTGGCTACCATGCGCAGCGGTTGAAGCTTCGCCTGAACCTCGCGGCGCCGCTCGAGCCTCAAACGCCATGCTCCGTGCGTGAGGAGTTCAGGCCCGCCTGGCGCTGGGTCCACGGTCTGAGCATGCGCATCGACCCGAATGTGTTGTTCTGGTTTCGTGACGACGAGCACACATCGGTGATTGTGAACCCGGCGACGAGAACCCGGATCGTGTTGGAATCCGTGGCGGATGTGATCTGGCGAGCGCTCGTCGACGGTGTGCCGCGAGACGCGCTCATCGCGACGATTGGCGCCGCCTACAACGTGTCGTCCGCGACGGCGACCGCGGACCTGGACGAATTCGTCGAGGAGTTGGTGGCCGCCGGCGTGGTGCACATCGATCGACCCGCTTAGCGGCGCGCGACGGCCGTGAATCTAGCCGGCTTCCTTCTCGCTGGGCCCGTACGGCTTGACCTGGACGATCTGGTTGTACTTACGAATCGCTGGCTTAGTGTAGGCAGGCCGCGCCGGGACGTCGGCCGTGTTGCCGCCGGTGCCCTGAGAGGTCTCTGCGCCTCGTGCCGATTCCGTCGACTTCTCCATGTCTTCTCCCGTGCTAGATTCGCAGCTTCATCGCCCGGAACTCTTCCGCCAATGCCGACACGTCGGCGGCCGTACGCGCCAGGTCGATGCCGTACTTCGCAGAGAGACGCGCGGCAATCGTATCGACCGAGTCGTTGGATTCCAATCCCTTCCAGACCGCGGTGGCGGTCTCGTTGAGGGAGTAAAAATCGCCGGAGGACGTATCGAGTACGATGACCTCGTTGTCCACCTCTGACCAAACGACATTGGGACTTGCGGTGTTCACCGGTCCTCCATCTTGCCGACGTCCCGGTCGATCTGACCAGCGCCGATGATATCGCATCCCGCACGACGGCAGCCATGCACGCGTTGACCTTCCTCCACCATCCGCCCTTCTGCCCGAGGCCCGAGCATCAAGAGATCACGGTGCTGCGGTGCCGCGCCGCTCCTGGCGAGCCGGTCTCGGCGGCGTTCGGGCTGTCCACGCTGTCACGTGTCAGTGACGTGGAACTGGTGGCGTCAGATTTGGCCGGACCTTCGGCGCACGTTCCTGGTGCGGTCATCGACCTCCACATCGTTAAGGAGTGGCCACAAGCCGGGATCGGCGTGCACCAATCCGCGCGCCGCGTGGTCGGCGAACTGCTGCTCAAAGACGACCGGCATCCGCTGCAGGACCGGTATCGGATGGGGTACCGCCACTGGCGGCAGATATTTCGACCCGCGCGCTACTACCTGCCGCCGGACGTTCGGCTGCAGGGACGGGCCGTCACCGATCTCGACGGTGCGGCTCCCAAACAGATCTGGGTCTCGATTCGCGTACCCAGCGGCGCGAAGCCGGGGACGTATCACGGCTGGATCGAGGTCTCGAGTCCGGCAGGCACGGTTCCGGCGCAGCGATTGACGCTCGAACTGGAGGTACTGCCGGTGGTGCTGCTCGAGCCCGAGCAGGATCTCTTCTTGTGGTTCAGGGGCACGCTCGATCCGTACGAGCCCCAACACTACGTGTCGCCTGCGATGTTCCGCGCGCAACTGCAGGACATCTTCGACCACGGCTTCCGGAGTATTTCGCTCAACGAGTACAGGCGCGAGCGCCTCCAACAGGCTGTCGACATTGCCAGCCAGGTCGGTTTTCGGCGCAATCTCGTCCTGAGGCCCTCCGCGATGCCCTGGATCGACACCGTCAACTTGCGGGGCATGCGGCCGCTCTTCTATGTCAGTGACGAGATCGATCACCGAGGAGCCACGGCCGTCGCGGCGCACATCGCAGAATGGCGCGCGGTCAAGCAGCGGCATGGCGCGACGATGATCTCGCTGATGAGGCAGGGGTTCGCCCGGCGTCTGAGCGACGACGGGGACATTGGGCATCCGCCGGATGTCGTGAGCTATTACTTGCCTGAGAATCTCGACTACTTTCGCGCGCACGGCGCCTTTTCAGAACTGCGCGGCACTCCAACCTACTACCACTGGACGAGCCACATGGAGAAGCCCAACGTCCACAGGGTGCTCGCGGGGTTCTATCTCTGGAGGAGTGGCGCCAGCGGCATCGCTCCCTACTGTTACCAGCATCTCCCACGGTATCCCTCCTCGCCCTTCAACGACTTCGATGCGTGGGACGACGCTGAACAGGTGGGAAACGACCAGCCGCCGCTCAAAGATCACATGACCACGTATCCCGGACGGTCCGGGCCGATCCCAACCGTGCAGTGGAAAGGCCTCAGCGCCGGCCTGTACGACCTGCGGTACTTGACGACCCTTGCCGCGATGGTCGATCGCGCCTCCCGATCAACAGACGTGACGTCCGCACATGTGGTCGCGGGCGTGCGGTCCAGGCTCGGCCGCCTGTTGAACGAGATCAACATGAGCACGATCGACATCACCTCGAGTGACGATCAGGAGCCCTATAGCCACCGGGCGCCATCGGACTATGACCGTGATCGCCGATCGGTCGCGGACGACATTCTGCTGCTGCAGGACCATTGTCGAACGCAGACCGGCACGTCATGACTCGCGGGATCATGCAGGCAGGACGGGACGTGCGGCCGGCATTCGTGCCGAGCCGGGAGCACGAATGTCTTCTTCGTGCCGCGCTCTGGCGCGGCGAGGACGCCCTGCACTCGTGGCGCGAGTGGCGATCGCAGGTGGATATGGACCGCCTCGACGTGGCATCCGAGCGTCTGCTGCCGCTGGTCTATCGAAACCTCCGGAGCCACGACGACTCGCGCGATCCCGCCATCGAGCAGCTCAAGCCGCGCTACCTGCGAACCTGGTATGCCAATCAGCTGTCCTTCGACGCGATGGCGCACGTGATCGACGCCTTTGACCGGGCCGGCATACGGACCATGCTCCTGAAGGGGGCGGCGTTGACGATGCTGTACTACCGCGACGACGGCCTCCGCGCCATGGAGGATTGTGACGCCATGGTTCCCGTCGAGCGCGTGGCCGACGCGGCGCAGTTGCTCGCAGATATGGGATGGACCTCTCAACCGCCGAGGCGGCCCTCGCAATTCACTGGTGCGTCCCATTGGTTCATCCATGCGTGGTCCTTCGTGAATCCCTCCCGGCAGCAGATCGATCTGCACTGGCACCTGTCTCCCGAGTGCTGCAATGCTGGAGCGGACGCTGACGCGTGGACCCATGCGCTTCCGGGTGAGTTCAAGCAGCGCCGCGTCTGGACCCTCGCGCCTGCCGATCAGTTGCTGCACGTCTGCGTGCACGGGGCCGGAAGGTTTGTGACGCCGTCCGTTCGATGGGTTGCGGATGCCGTGACGATTCTGAATTGCGCCGGTGCCGCCGTCGACTGGACGCGGCTCATCGAGCTCGCCGCGCGACATCGCCTGACCCAACCGGTCGAGGAGACGCTGGCCTACCTGCACGCGAGCATGCGTGCGCCAGTGCCCGGCGCCGTGCTCCGCTCACTGGCGATGAGTCCAAAGACCCGAACGGAGAGAATCGAGCGCCGCATCAGAAACAGCCCGCCTGGAACCGACGGAACTCTCCATGCCACTTTACGATGGTGGCGGCGGGTATGGTGGCGCCACGTGAGCAACGTTGGGCTGCCCGCGGCGATGTTCGGCATTCCGAGGATGCTTCAGGATACATGGGGGCTGGAGAGCGTTTGGGCGGTCCCTGGACAAGCGGCGCACCGCTTCTGGCGAATCGTTCGCAGCACGAGGACGTGACGACTCAGCGCAGCACCGAGCCGGGGCAGCCGCCGCGTCCGGCGGCGGGCAGCGATATTTCCGTCATCGTTGCCACTCGCAATCGACCGCGGCAGATAGCGGCCTGCCTCCGGGCTCTCTCGGCTCAAACCTACCCGCGTGACCGCTTCGACGTGATCGTCGTCGATGACGGAGGCGATCTGTCGCTGGCGCCAGCCATGGCGACGTTTCGCGCGCAACTGCGACTACAGCTCGTCGAGCAGACGAACGGAGGGCCCGCACGCGCCAGAAACACCGGCGCGAAGCACGCGACCGGGCCATTGCTGGCGTTTGTCGATGACGACTGCGAGCCAAGTCCGGGGTGGTTGGCCGCCCTCCAGGCGCACTTCCAGCAATGCCCGGATCGTGCGCTCGGCGGCAGGACCGTCAACGCGCTACCCGCGAACGCCTACTCGTCGGCGAGCCAGCTTGTGGTGGATTACCTCTATGAACACCAGGCCGCCGCGAGCGTCCGGAATGGCGAGCGGGCTCCGGCGGCGGCACCCTTCTTCGCGTCGAACAACCTTGCGGTTCCGGCGGCCCTGTTCGACGCCGTCGGCGGCTTCGATGAATCGTTTCCCCTGGCTGCGGGGGAAGATCGGGAGTTCTGCGACCGTTGGCAAGCCTATGGATATCGGCTGCTCGTGGCTCCCGATGCCGTGGTCCAACATGCACATGCGCTGTCGTTCAAGACGTTCTGGCGCCAGCAGATGAACTACGGTCGAGGGGCTTATCGTCTACGGAAGGCGCGGTCGGCGCGCGGGGCGGCCGCGATGGGTTTCGAGCCACTGTCTTTCTATGGCCGGTTGGTGACGTACCCCATTCGGGCGCCCAGGCATCGATCGGCACTGCTGTTGGCCGCGCTCATCCTTGTCTCGCAAGTGGCGATCGTTCTGGGCTATGTGTTCGAAATGCGCCGGCGGCCCTGATCGGCCGGCATGTGGGCCGCTCTTCGCGACGAGGAGGATCGCGTCGGTCTCTCAGGCGGGCGAGCCCGTCCGTCCGCCCGATGCATCCAGCCGCTGTTCCTCGTGATACTCGAGTCCCGTGTTGGTATCCCACGGGTCATGAGAGGCGCCCTGCATGTTCGCCACGGACAACATCGCGGCAAGCATGGAATGGTCCTGGTTGTTGTACTGGTGCATGCCGTTGCGGCCGACGGTATGCAGGTTCGAGATCGGATCGATGAACTCGCGCACCGTGGACAGGTGGCCTTTGTAGGTCGAATCGTAAATGGGATACGCCTTGGGCATTCGAATCACCACGCCGTCGACCACATCCGATCGGCTGGCCAGGCCGAGCGCTTCCAGCTCCGTTGACGCCCGCTCGATCAATTCCGCATCCGCGCTCTCCCACAGGTTATCGCCCTCGAAACAGAAGTACTCCATCCCCAGGCAGGTCATGCCGGGTGTGGGCACCATGGCCGGGCTCCAGTTGTTGAAATTCTGGATGCGTCCCACCAGGACGCCTGGCGTGTGGACGTAGATCCAGTTATCGGGAAATACCCCTTCCTTGTTGAGGATCAGCGCGACCACGAGGAAGTCACGGTATCGAAGGCCCTCCGCCGCGCGCTGAAAGCGCTCGGGTGCGGCGGGCGAGATGGCCTGCACCAGCGAGCGGAGGGGCACGGTGGAGATGACGTGGTCGGCTTCGAAGACTTTAGGGCCGTCCGGCGTACTGGCGTGAACCGTCGTCACCCGCGCGCCCGTCACCTCGCAGCGATCGACACGGTGCCGCAACAGCACCGGGTGACCCCTTTCGACGATGCGATCTCGACACGCCTCCCACATCTGTCCCGGCCCCAGCCGTGGATACTGAAACTCGTGAATCAACGATTTGATCGGATTCATCCGCTTGTGGAGGGGGGTCGCATTGAGCACGGCTCTGGCCAGTGACAGCCCATGGATGCGTTGGGCCGCCCACTCGGCCCTGATCTCGGTGCACGGAACGCCCCAGACCTTCTCCGTGTAGGTCTTGAAAAAGATCTCGTACAAGCGCTTGCCGAAGCGGTTCGTGACCCACTGCTCGAAGTTGTCCTCAATCGGATAGGGCCGGTAATGCCACTTCACATAGCTCAGCACGATTCGCAGGGCACTGATCGGACCAAGACCCCATAACGCATTGGCGGGCTTGAGAGGGTAGTCGAAGAACCGGCCGTTGTAGTGGATGCGGGAGAGCCTGGGCACCGAGATGAGTTCCGGGCCGAGAATCTCGTGCCACAAGTCTTCGACCGGCTGCACCTTCGTGAAGAATCGGTGGCCTCCGATGTCGAAGCGGAAGCCCTTGTACTGCGCCGTGCGGGCAATTCCGCCCACGATGTCATCGGCTTCGAGGACCGTAATCCTGTAGCGCCCTTGCTTCGCGAGCACGTACGCCGCAGTCAAACCGGCAGGTCCCGCACCCACCACGATCACTCGATCGCCCGCTGCGAGTTGAGCGACCGGGCGGGACCCACTGGGAGATGGCCTCATCTGCTGTGAAGAGACTACTATGTGGCGCCCTCCTTCAGTCCGTCCGAGGGTCGGCTCCCACTTCGGCTGAGCCGCGGTTCCGACGCGCGGAGTCCACCCTGAAGGTCACGGTTGTCATCCCGTTTCATCGCAACTTACGTCACCTTGCTGAGAGTCTGCCCGCCGCACGCTATGCCATGCCCACCGCCGAGGTGCTCATCGCCGCGGACGGCGCGGTCGACGATTGCCGGCCCCTGGCGGCCGCGTGGGGAGCGCAAGTCGTGTACGTTCCCGGTCCGTCAGGTCCCGCGGTCGCGAGAAACCGGGCCGCCGCACTCGCGAGCGGCGACGTCTTGGCCTTCGTCGATGCGGACGTCGTCGTCGCGCCCGACTCGCTGCCGGAGATGTGCCGGTTGCTCGCGACCGACACTGGGCTCGCCGGGGTCTTCGGCGCATACGACCTCCTTCCGCGCGAACGCAACTTCATGTCCCAGTACAAGAATCTTTCCCATGCGTATGTCCATGAAGGCGGCGGCACCGAGGCCGCGACGTTCTGGGCGGGGCTTGGCGCCGTGCGCGCCGATGCGTTTCGAGCCGTGGGAGGCTTCGACGAGCGCTTTCGGCGTCCGTCGATTGAAGACATTGAGCTGGGACAGCGGCTGGTGGCGGCCGGCTATTCTCTGCGTCTGGACGTGAGGTTTCGAGGTCAGCATCTCAAGCGCTGGACGATGGGGAACAGCGTCGTCACCGACATCTGGGCGCGCGGTATTCCCTGGACCCAGTTGATCTTGCGATCCCGTGTCCTGCCGAACGATCTCAACACGAGCGTCGGCGGCCGGCTGTCGGTGGTGCTGACCGTCGCGCTGGCGCTCTCGCTGGCGCTGGCGTTCTGGAGGCCGTGGGCCGCGGGTGTGGCGGCTCTTCTCCTGGCGGCACTGGTCGGGCTCAATTTCCGGTACTACCGCTGGTTTGCCCAGCAGCGCGGGGTCGCCTTCGCCCTGCGAGTGGTGCCGGTGCATGTGATCCATCACCTCTGCAACGCGGTGTCGTTCGTCGCTGGCACCGCCTTGCACGTGGCCGGTCGATCCGGAGCCCATCTCCCTGGAGCGCTGCCGACGAGGGTCTGGACGCCACGCTCAGGTCGGGGGAACGCGCCACCGCGCGCGTGATCGTGAACGTGACGGCCTCAGCGATGCGATCGCTCGATCCTCGCCGCTCACGATTGGTGGGACGAAGCCTGCTCGCGGCGGCGCTGGTCGTGGCCGCGCTCGTCGGCTCGCGCGGCATCACCGACGAAGGCGCTGTGTTCCTGATCGGCGACATGCCCCGCTATGTCATGGACGGGGTCTTCCTGTTCGACGCGCTCGGGTCCGGCGCCGAATGGACGCTCGGCGGTGCGGTGGACTACGCGCAGCACTACTTCGCGCGATACCCGGCGCTCTCGCTCGGTCATCATCCGCCGCTGCTGCCGATCAGTCTCGTGCCGTTTTTCGCGACCCTGGGCGTATCCATCCTCGCGGCTCGTGTGGCGATCCTCGCCTTCTTCGTGCTGTCGGTGGTCCTGCTCTACACGCTCGCCCGTCGTCTCTACGACGAAGAAGTGGCCGGATGGGCCTGTCTGCTGTTCGCGAGCAGTCCGTTCATGGCGACGTTCGCGCAGGCGGTCCTCTCGGAGATGCCGGCCCTCGCCCTCGCGCTCGCGGCGCTGAACGCGATCCTGTGGTTTCGTGACACGTGCAGAACGCGAAACTACGTGCTCTTCGTCGTTTCCGCCGTGATGAGTCTGCTCGCGAGACAGCTCACGGTTCTCATGTTTCCGGCCTACCTGGCGCTGCTGATGGATCGTGGGGGATGGTCACGTCTGGTCAGACGCCCTGTGATCGTGGTCACGCTGGCCGCCGCCCTCCCGATCGCCCTCATCGGGGCCGCAACGCTGGTCTATGCGCCGTTCAATGTCGCCGTCGTACGTGACGTCTTTGGCCGAGGGCTCGTCGCATCACCATGGACGCGCGTGTTCGTGCCAATTTTCCGTGCGCAGCTTCTGCCTGTTCTCGGCCTTGTGGCGGTCGCCGGGATTGTCGCGGCGATCGTCAAGCGAGACCGGCGGATCATGGTCCCTGTCTATTGGATCTTCGCGGTTCTCGGAGGCGTGCTTCTTGTGACCGGTTCAATCGAGCCCGCCCGCTATTCAATCAACGTCGTCCCAGCCTACTGTCTGTGTGCGGGCAGTCTGGCCTGCGCCGCTCGAACGAGGGGACTGCGCCTCATGCTGACAGCCGTGCTGACCGTCGCCGTCGTCGGGCAGTTATGGGCCGCAAAGGGGACTCACCCCTCGAGCAACGGGGCCTACGAGGAGGCCGCCCGGTTCGTGCTGGCCGATTCAACCGGGCCAGCAGCGACCGTGTTGTACAGCTCATCGATCGATACCGGGTACTTCGTCTTCTTCGTGCGCAAGCACGATCCCGCGCAACGGCTCGTCGTGCTGCGGGCCGACAAGCTCCTGACGACCTCCATGATGGGTCGGGTGAGCGTCGAGGATCGCATCGGCAGTCCCGCGGAGATCTATCCGTTGCTTGGGCGGTATGGGACGCGGTTCATCGTGATTGAAGACAGGCCGAGCGGCTCAGTCGTGCTCGACTGGCTCCGTGACGAGCTCAAGGGAGACCAGTTCATCGAACGCCGGCGGATTCCCTTCGACGCGCGGTCGGCCCTTGGAGGCGCATCACTTGTGGTCTACGAATACAAAGGTGCGCGGTCTCCGGATCCTGACGCGGTCATCGACCTGAAGCTGCCGCTGGTCGGACGCGAGATCCGCGTTCCCCTCCGGAGTCTTCTGCCAGCCGAACCTCGGTGAGGTGGCTCCACAGCTTCGAGCGTGACTGGTCCGATTTCGACGTCAGTCGCCCGCTACGCTCTCTGGAACCTTGCCCTTTTCTTGGCCTTTGCTGACACCAAAGTCCAGCAACGCGTCGCAACCTCCTGCACGCGATTGTTTCGCGATGAGCCAATGTTTATAGGGGCTCACGCAGCGTCCGGCAACTCCCGGCAACACGACGCAAATGCCGGCGAACGGCCAGAAAATCCCCTCTGTTAACCGGAGGGTTGCTGGTTCGAATCCAGCCCGAGGAGCCAAATAGAATCAATCGCTTACGGGAAATCGTTGATCGACGCGACTGACGATGATGGGGAAAATGGTGGGGACCCTCAGTCAGTCTTGCGACGTCTCGGTGTGACTCGGAGCGGCTGAATCACGCCGCCACTCTCAATATGTTTTCGCGTGTATGTGCCGGTGGGTCAGTCGAGTTCGATGAGCCGCTCACCGCGTTGCAGTCCGTCGATGACGTCAGGCAGGGCGGCATCGAAGCGTGCGATGACGTCCTTTCGGCTCGTGTTGCCGAAGCGGACCCATACGATGGCCGGGCCTGCCGGCTCGATCGCTTGCAGGACGACGAAGTCCTCGTCCTTTGTGATGATGACCGCCTGATCAGTGATGGCCCGAGCCCACACCGTGCGGTCGTTCGCGCACCCGAGGCCGAGATCGAACACGTGTTCCGCTGTGTGACCTTGACCGACGAGCCACCGGGCCAGCCCTGGCGGCAATTGCGCGTCGACCAAGAACCGCATCAGGCGCCCCGGAGGACGGGGTGATCGCTCTGGGTTGCGGCGAATTGCAGGGCCGCGACGATGTCGTCAGGTTCGAGGTACGGGTAATCCGCCAGGATGGTCTCTCGGCTGGCGCCTGACGCCAGGAGATCCAAGATGTCCTTCACACGGATCCGCAAGCCGCGGATGCACGGGCGGCCGCCGCAGGTGTTTGGATCGACCGTGATGCGATGGAGCTGATTCATCGGTCCTCGACTCCCATGTCCCCAACCCATTCTAGACCGGGTCGTTCACGCCTCGGTGGGCCCTGCACTGACCATCACGCCTCACTCCACGGCCGCCGCTATTGCACCGTCGCCGCCGCCGACTCCTCGAGTTCCGCCGTTCCGCTGTCCAGGCGGGCCATCGCATCGCGTTGTGCCGACGGCCCGATGTGGCCATACCGTTTGGCCATGCGAACGCTCGTGGCTGGGCTCCAGCCCATGACCGTCGCGACAACGGCGAACGCGACACCGCGTTCCAGAAGCCGCGTGACGGTCGTGTGCCGCAGATCGTGAAAGCGGCACGTCACACCAGCCTTCTCGCGGGCGGTCGTCCACGCCACCTTCCAACTGCCGATCGGCGTCTCCGGCTTGGTATCACACGGCCGGAATTCGATCATCGGTCGCGACGCCTACTTTCTCAGACGGGGAGACATAGTGCGACGATCGCCGACTCGGGAACTCCCGCGCCCACGCCGTCAGGGCGTTCAGAGCGCGCTTGTTGAGCGGCACCGCGCGCCCGGCTCCGTGTGCGGTCTTGCTCTTGCCGACCGTCACCGCCTTGTTCGCGAAATCGACCTGTCGCCAGGTGAGCAATCTGAGTTCCTCGTGTCGCAGTCCCGTGCTCAGCGCCGTCGTCACCGCGGGCAGCCGGGAGCGCGATCGACTCGCCGCGCAGGCGAGCAGCAGCTTGTGTTCTTCCTCTTGCGACAACGCGCGGCCGGCGTCCTCGCGGACGGGCAGCATTCGCACGTCGGGTGCCACCTGCGCCCACAAACGGTAACGACGCAGAAGGGCGCGAAGCGTGCCGACTTCGTTGTTGATCGTCTTGTTCGATGCCCGCTCAGTCCGCCGAAACGCCTGGTAGTCCGCGATAGCTCGATCAGTGATGTCGGCCAAGAGAGACTTGCCGAAAGAGGTCTTGAGATGTGCGAGATCGGTTTCCGCGATGACGTGGGCCTTGGGGGCCCAGCCTGGCTTCTTCAACTCCAGCCACTCCGCGGCCGCGACTGAGAACAGAATAGCGGCGCTCCTGTTCCGCTGGACGCCATTGGCGGCCTCTTCGACCTCGCGCCTGCGCTTCCGCTCGATGTCGATGGCCAGCGTCTTCGAGCGCGTGCCGGCCGATTCTCGATAGCGCCGGCCGCGATACTCGAACTCGAACCACCACACCCTACGTCCGGGGCGTTGAAAAACTGCCATCGCAATTTCCCATCTCGACCCTCAGAGGATCGGTTCGTCAAAGAGTACGCCATCGGCGGATCGACGACGCGTGCTGGTCGGCTATCTGAAAGAGGCGAGGCGCCCAGGCGAGGTTGTGCGGTGCGCGAGGGCCCCCGCGCCTGGCATCACCCCTTTGCCAACTTCGTCATCGCTCGTACGAAGGTGTCCACCTCGTCGACGGTCGTGTAGACGTTCGGTGTGACACGAACGCCCTGATAAGGGAACTGCTGACCGGGCATCGCGCCCTGGGCGAGCGGCGCGACGATGATGCGGTGGTTGTCGAAGAGAGAGGAGTAGATCTTCGACGCGTCCATCCCGTCGATGCCGACCGTCGCCATGCCCCAGGTCTCGCCGGGCTTGAGGCTCGAGAACATCTGAATCCTCGGGACCTGCCGCAGCGGCGTCGCCCAGCGCATCGTCAGGTAATAGAGCCGCGCCGCTTTGCGCTCGATGCCGATGGCGCGGTGGAACGCGAGCGCATCCGCGATGCCGGCCTTCACCGCCATCGGCGCCGTGCCGATCTCCTCGAACTTGCGGATGTCGTCGTTGCTCGTCGCGGGCGCGGCCTGGAGCGGCCAGAACTTCGGAATCAGATTCTTCCGGACGACGAGAATGCCGCTGCCGAGCGGCGCGAGCAGCCACTTGTGCAGGCTGACCGAGTATGTGTCGCAGTCGAGGTCTTTGAACGTGAACGGAAACTGCGCGCCCGCGTGCGCGCCGTCGACGATCGTCGTGATGCCCTTCGATCGGGCGAGCCGCGAGAGACGCTGAACAGGAAAGAGCTGCCCCGTCAGATTCGTGATGTGGCAGAAGTGAAAGACCCGTGTACTCGGCGTGATCGCCGCCTCGAAGCGGGCGTACAGATCGTCCGCCGTCGTCGGCACCGGGAATTGCAGGCGCGTCACCTTGATCTTGTCGCGGCGCATGCGCTGGTCCCACGTCGTGAGCATCCGCGGGTAGTCCTGCTCGGTCGTGATGACCTCGTCGCCGGCGGCCAGGTCCATCCCGTTCTGCAGAATCTGCAGCGACTCGCTCGCGTTGCGCGTGATGGCCAGCTCCTCGGCGTCGCAGCCGAACTCGTCTGCAAGCTCGCGACGCACGACCTCGATGCGGCTGCCGATCTGGCCGGCGTAGAAGACCGGCGCTAGATTCTCCATGTCGAGAAAACGATCGACCGAGTCCCGCACCACCTTCGGTGACGAGCAGTGATGCCCAGTGTTGAGATTGATTAGCGTACGGTCGAGCTCGAACGCCTGCTGGATTTCACCCCAGTAGGATTCGTCGCTCGCGACAGCCGCGGGCGACTGATCGGCGACCGACGCCGATGCTGCGGCGACGGCGCGCAGCCGACCGGGCCGGAACGCGACCGTTGCGGCGCCAATCGCCGCCGTACTCTGCAAGAACGATCGTCGCGTGAGCATGTGAGACCTCCGGTGCCGACACACTACCACTGCCGTGCAGGGCGGCGACGCCGGCAAGCTGATCGTGGTTAACGAGGCTTTGGGCGACCGCCAGGAGCTCCGGCTCGGCAAGTAAGCGGCCGTTCACCTCGTGACGTTGCCCTTTTCTTGCCCCTTGGACGCCACAACGAGCGGCCAACGGCAGCAAAGTCCGGTCAACGCTCGCGTCGAAACGAACCAGTGTTTCTCGGCGTTCACGCGGCTTTCAGCAACTGGCGGCTTTGGGCAGCAACAAGGACCGACGATCCGCTTGGCGTCGCCGTAGAAACCGGACGGTCGCGAATCGACCGCTGACCGAGCGGCCAATCGTCTCAACGAGTTACGGTGAGGTCTGTAATCGCACGCGCGACGCCGTGCCGTTTTCGTGCCGTTTGCCGTACCCGACCGACAGCGTTGAGACCTAACGGCCCGCGCCCATCCGGGTCGGCGTGGCTGACGTCTTGCTCGCCGTGGCCTACAAGAGTCCCGCGATAGGCGCGGGATGCCCCACCCGATCACAACGGCACGGACTTGGCGTGTGCCGCAATGGCGTTGCGAACGGGCTTCCCGAGATCTTGCAGAGGTTCGTGTCTCGGCAGCAGCTCTCGCACTCTCGCGGCCGTTTCCCTGGCCGTCTCGACCACGAGCCGGACTGGCAGCTCGGCCTTCTCTGCGAACCGTCGAAAGCGATCGAGATCGAGTCGGTGGAAGTCCTTTGTCTCGCCAAGCGACAACGCCAGATTGTCTTCCGGCAGGTAGACCACGGTGCTGACCAAGTCGTACGCTGGCGCGAGGGCCGGCGAGTGGCCGTCCGGGTAGATGAGGGACCAGTTCTTCAAGTGTGCGTCGGCGTTGCCGATGAGCGCATTGAAGGCGAGCCGTCGGGTGAGTTCGGCGACGCCGTCTGAGCCCGTCTCGAGCCAGACGACGCGAGCGATGCTTCCGTAGCTAGCGCGCTGATACTTTTGCTCCGGGTACACGCCGAACACCTGTGCAAAGTCCTCGGCGTGGACGCGAATACCCGCCCGCGATCGGTCGTAGCGCCGCACGGCGAGACTGCGGTCGAAGGCCTCGGGCAGCCGCGACGGCAGCCCCTCGATGTCGTCCGTCGCGATGAGTTGTACGTCAGGCACGTCGATGCCGACCGCGCGCGCGAGCGTCATCATCGCGAACTCGTTTTCCGGCACGCGCTCGAACCGAGGCGACGGCAGCTTGACGATCCAGTCGCCGCCGACGCCCCCGACCGGAATCGTGAGTCCGCCGCTCGGCTCCCTCAGCGCGGAGAACTTGAGTTGCACACCGGCGAGCGAGAACCGCAAAGGAGCCTTGCGGTCCCTATTGCGGTCCGGCGTGTCTTCTGTCGGCGGCAGCAGAGCGCCCTCAGTGGCTCGCACCTCTACGGCGCCTGGAAGGTCAGCGCCGAGGAGCCAGAGCAAGAAGAACTCACGGTCGGGATGCACGCCACCCCGGGCGGCCAGGTACTCGCGCAGGTGCGCTTCCGGCAACAGATTCGAGAAGAAGGGCGGCAGGCGCAGGTGCGTCGGCCGCGCACGCTCAGCGAGTCCACCGCCGGCCGTCTTGAACGATAGGCTGAGCACCGGTCGGGATGTCGGCTCAGCCGCGGCATACGACTTCTCGAAGGTAAAGACGATGTCGTCGCTGCCGAGGTGGACCAGAGTGCCGACACTTGTCCCGCCGAGACGCACTTCGAGCGCGTGCAACCCGGCGGGTGGCCGTGACGACCGAGCGCGCGTCATTTACCGCCCTTCGACCGCCGGGGCGGCGAAATCGACGACTCATCCTCCCCGAGGGAGTACAGAGGACGGTCCGCCGCGGATGCCGGCTCCGAGTGCTGAAGGCCCCGGACTGTTGAAACCAGTTGGCGCGGGATCAGGACGAGTTCGAGGTCGAGTGCTCTGGCCACGTTCTGAAGCGTGGAGAGACGCGTATCAACCTTCGATCGCTCGAGGTCGGAGATCTGGCGTTGGTGCAGTCCGAGCCGGGCGGCCACTTCCTTCTGGCTGAGTCCCTTGACGGCGCGCGCTTCGCGGAGGACGCTTGAGAGACCGGGACCAGCGGGCCGCGTCGTTTGGGACCGACGCCGTCTAGTGTGCTCCGTCATCGTTTACTGAGTTTATCACTTATACATCATTGTTCAATCATGAAATAACGATTAGGTTATGCGTCAAGACACTCGAGAATGCGCCGCAGAGCGCACGTGGACCGCAGTGCTTGCGTCGAGGACGAGCCACAATCGAGGCCCAAGATGGTCGTCTTTCGCTGCACGCGAAAACTCCTCAACCGCCTGCCAGGTCCGCTCATCGCCGAACCTGCCCATCGAATCCTTCGCCAAAATCCTGTCGGCTGGCAATCGCGAGCTGCTACGTGTCATCGCCGAACAGGCGCCCGGCTCGCTGGACGAGCTGGCGCGGATCACGGGGAGGGCCAAGTCGAACTTGTCGCGCACGCTCCGCACGATGGAAGGCTACGGCCTCGTCCGCCTCGAACGTGGTGAGCGTGGCCGAATCACGCCTACGGTGCTGCACGACCGGGTTGAGCTGGACCTGCCCCTCACATGGTCGCGCAGGGCTGGCTGAGCCGGGAGGCGTCGGCGCGAATGACATCGCGGTGACAGCACGGAACTGCGCGAGTCGACCTCTGAGGGCCGAGGATCGCTGCCAGCACCAAGATTCGACAAATTGCTGCGACTCGCTCTGCCTGGAACCCTAGGCAGCCCGGGGTGAAAGTCGATAGGCGCTGACGACGCGGATTGCCGCGGTCGTCCGCGTACTACAATGCCACGCATGTCGATGGGCACGCGAGAGACCGACCAACCGCCGTTGTGGATCGCCG